>Ga0210399_10000382_pt1 | contig 35611 bp, 29 predicted proteins | sample IncBWC14MmetaG_FD_150865 | JGI IMG/M metagenome (GOLD analysis project Ga0210399, IMG submission 150865) | Forest soil microbial communities from Barre Woods Harvard Forest LTER site, Petersham, Massachusetts, United States - Inc-BW-C-14-M | ecosystem: Environmental > Terrestrial > Soil >... | reverse complement strand
CCCCGCCTCCAGTTTCCTTCCTACGTTTTACGCGTAATCTAAAACAAGACTGGCAAAGCAAGCCGCCGGCCGCCCGAGAATTCGTGTGCGAACCGCGACGGCTTCTGCCAGTAAGAAAGCAATATTGAATGTTGAATGCTACAGAAGTGAATTCAGAGCGCTCCTCGGAGCCTCTGGTGGAATCCGCCTCCGTGCGCTTTTCCGAAATGTTGATCTCTCCTTATGTGAAGGAGCGATTGGACGCCGCGCGGTTTACCACGCCGACTCCGGTACAGGCTGCGGCCATCCCGCAAGCGCTGGAAGGCAAAGATGTGCTGGCGACGGCGCAGACAGGCACCGGCAAGACGCTGGCGTTCCTGATTCCGGTGATCGAAAAGCTGCTTAAGGACAAGACTCCGGGAATCGCGGCGCTGGTGCTGGTGCCGACGCGCGAATTGGCCATGCAGGTGGTGGATCAATACAACGCTCTGCGTGGCAAGCTGTTGCTGCCTGCAGCGCTGGTCGTTGGCGGATTGTCTGAAGGTGCGCAGCTCCAGGCCATTCGCAAAGGAGCGCGTGTGGTGGTCGCAACCCCAGGCCGGCTCGAGGATTATCTCGACCGTAGGCTTTTCCACTTTAACGCGCTGCGTATTCTCATCCTCGATGAAGCCGATCGCATGCTTGACATGGGATTCCTTCCCGCAATCAAGCGCATCGTTTCAATCCTTCCAAAAGAGCGGCAGACGATGTGCTTCTCCGCGACGATGGAAGGCGATATGACGCGCATCGTGAAGGATTATCTTCGCAACGCCGTGCGACTTTCGTTTGGCTCGACCTCGAAACCTAACGAGAATGTGCGGGTGCAAGCGTTTGAAGTTGCCATGGACCGCAAGCAGGAACTGCTGCAGCGCTTGCTGACCAAGGAAAAAGGAAAGTGCCTGGTGTTTGCACGAACCAAGCGCGGAACCGAACGGATTGCCGAGAGCTTGAACCGCAAGGGCTTCTCTGCCGCCATGATTCATGGTGACCGCTCGCAATCGCAACGCAGTACGGCACTGACTGGGTTCCAGCAAGGCCGCTTCCGCGTGCTGGTGGCGACGGACCTCGCTTCGCGCGGAATTCACGTGCAGGACATCGCTCATGTCATCAATTACGATCTGCCTGAAGTGGCGGAAAATTTCATCCACCGCGTTGGGCGAACGGGACGCAACGGCGGCCACGGAGTTGCCTCCACGCTTTTCGTGAAAGAGCAGCGCTCGGAATTGTTCCAGTTGGAGCGTTCCCTGGGCATCAAGATGGAGCGCCTGCGCGCGGATGAAACCGCTTCCCTGCCCGAAAACCAGAAACAGCTGCCGGTCAATCTGCCGGCTTTTCAGGGTCGCAAGCCTGTCAACCTGCCTCGTGTGGAGTCGGCACAGGTGCCGGAAAGATTCGTGCTGCCCGGCGAGGTTTTTCAGACGCAGCTTGAAAACTAAGCAAGTCTAAAATTAGGTTGTTAACCGCGGGCCCCTCGATCGCATCGGGGGGCCGTCTGCGTTTTAAGAACATACGTGGCAAAATACGAGCGTGCTGGTCCGGCCTGCAGCAGACAGCGATAAGAACGCCATCTGGGCGATCATGAAGCCCATCCTCCGGGCGGGTGAGACCTACTGCCTGCCACGCGACACGGACAAAGAGGGCGCGCTTGCCTACTGGCTGTCGCCCGAGCGCCAGGTGTTCGTCGCGGAAGACCAAGGCGAAATTGTGGGGACCTACTGTCTGCAAGCGAACCAGAAGGGCGGCGGGGCCCACGTAGCGAACTGCGGCTACATGACAGCCGCTTCTGCGACCGGCCGTGGCGTGGCTCGCACGATGTGCGCTCATTCGCTAGACCGCGCGCGTGAACGCGGCTTTCGCGCAATGCAATACAATTTCGTGATCAGCACCAATGAGCGCGCCGTGCGTTTATGGCAAAGCTTCGGCTTCGAGATTGTCGGGCGCCTCCCCGGAGCCTTCCAACACCCGACGCACGGTTACGTCGATGCATATATCATGTATCGCACTCTCTAGCCCGTTTGCGCTAATACGCGCGGCTATGCTACACATGCTGCATGCCTGATTTTGCCGCTCCCATTGAACGACTCGTCGATGAGCTCAAACATCTCCCCGGAATTGGCCAGAAAACTGCCCAGCGCCTAGCGTTCTATCTGCTGCGAGCCGCGCCCGAGGATGCCTTGGCATTGGCGGACGCCATTCGCGACGCCAAGGAAAAAATTCGCGCCTGCTCGGTCTGCTACAACATCACAGATTCGGATCCCTGCCTCTATTGCGTGGGACCGACGCGCAGCAAGAAAACCATCTGCGTGGTCGAAGAAGCGCATAACATCATGGCCATTGAAAAAACGCGGACCTACAGCGGGATGTATCACGTGCTGGGCGGGTCGCTCTCGCCGCTTTCAGGACGCGGCCCGGATCAGCTTCATATCAAGGCATTGATCGAACGACTGAAAGGCGGCGCCGTCGAAGAAATTATCATCGCAACGAATCCGACCGCCGAAGGCGAAGCCACGGCAGTTTACCTCTCGAAACTCTTAAAACCGCTAGGGGTGCGCGTCACGCGAATCGGCGTAGGCATCCCCGTCGGCGCGGACCTCGAGTATGCCGACGAGGTGACCATGCTGAAAGCCATGGAAGGCCGGCGGGATTTATAGCTTCCTGCGCACCCCGAGCGCCGCAGGTCTGCTTTGCCCTGCTATCAAGAGATAGCCAAGTTTCCCAGCGCAATAGGCGCGCAGCGGCATGACTCTTAGTACGTTCAGGACGCTCTAGCCAATCCTCTCATTTCGGTATAGAGTTTCATTCCTACGGTGGCTGTCCTCCCACCAAAGGCAGCCCACTTGGGCTGACAGGAGGTGCGCCGATGCCGAGCTTGGCGCACTACATGACGCAGTACGATCACGAGCACGAATCCGGCTGGAATAAACTCCTGCATGGTGTCGGTATCCCGATGATCTTTTTTGGAATTATCCTTCTCATCCTCATGAAATGGGCTTGGGGAGTGGGATTTTTTCTGGGCGGGTGGGTATTTCTGTTTCTCGGCCACCGAATTGAAGGAAACCATCCGGCGTTTTTCCAGGGACCTATCTATTTGCTGGTTGGGCCCATCTGGGTGGCAAAAGAAGCATGGATGTTCCTAACGGGCACGCACCGCAGGCCGACCTCGAAGGGTACTCCGCAAAGTGACGCGATGAAGTAGATGCGGCGATTTCAATCGTCTCTGTGCAATCTTAAAATACTGAGGGGCGGCGGCGGTCTGTATGAACGATTCAGGCGGCAATTTTGCCGATGAGACAGCGGAAATGGTGTCTGAAAGCGCTAATAACGCCAGCACGGAACTAAGGAAGCGGCGCAGCACGCGAATCGTGCAGGCCGTTCCCCTCGTGGTGACGGGTGTCGACGCGCTGGGACGTCCGTTCGTGGAGCGGACTTCTTCGTTGATAATTAATTGTCACGGCTGCCGCTACCAGTCGAAACATTACGTCCTGAAAAATATGTGGGTGACGATGGAGATCCCGCACCCAGAAACCGGGCAGCCACCGCGCACCGTGCGGGGACGCGTGGCCTGGATTCAACGGCCTCGAACCGTGCGTCAGCTTTTTCAAGTGGCCCTGGAACTGGAAGTTTCTGGCAACGTCTGGGGCATCGGTTTTCCGCCGGAAGACTGGACCGCCTTCCCGGAGTTAACGCAGGTCGTGATGAGATTGGATGCGGCGCCGGAGACGTCGCCGTTGCCGCCACCGGCGGCTGAGACCGATACGACGCTGCATCTGGGCGAAGCCGATCCGCCGGCCGCTGGCGCGGACAATCTAAGGGTGTTCCCCTCGCCAACGAGCACCACGGATGCTTCATTGCAGTTGGCCCGGCAGGTTGCACGGTTGATCGCCGATGCCAAGCAGCAAATCCAAACCGCCACTCGAGAAGCGGCTTCGCAGGCCGTGTCGGCGGAGCGTCGGCTCTCCTTCGAGCAATGGGAACAAAAGTTTGCGGCCGGACGCGCCGAAATTGAGAATGAAACCACGAATGCCATCGAAAAGTTCCAACACCAGACGGACGAGCATTCACGAAATGCCCATGCAGCCGCGGCCGAGGCGCTGCGAACGGAACTGCCTCGATGGCTGGCGCCGCAACTGGAGCAACTCGCTCGCGACCTGACGGATATCCTCTCGCAAGAAGGCGCCGCCCAGCGCAATCAACACGCGCAGCAACTAGAAAGCATGACCGATGCACTGCGGAAAGCAGCTCAACAGGGCGAGTACGCTGCAACACGGCTGAATGCGCAAGCGGAGCAAACGCAAGCGCAAATTGCGGCGCAAGCGGAGTCCGCGGCAAGAGCCCTTGAGCAAGCCGCGCGGCAACATGAACAGAGGGCCGCAGCCCAAGGCGAGGCGCTGATCGCGGCGGCCAATGAGATTCAGCAACAGGTAACGGCGACGCTCGCTTACGCGCAATCTGCTTCGCAGGCCCAGCTTGCAAGCGAATTAGAAGCAGCGCAATCGCGATGGCGCGAAGCGATCGAGAGCACCCTGGCAGAAACCCAGGATCGCGCCGCCGGTGGATTGAACGAGCACGCTCGCGAATGGATGGCGCAGTTGCAGGATGAGATAGCGCGTCATGCCATTGCCGCGCGCGAATCGGCGACAAATACCTCGCTAGAAATCGAACAGCGAATGGCCGCGTTACGGGACTCTTTCGAAGAGCAGACGCAACGGTTGGAGTCCGTCCTGGCCCATGCCGCGGAGACCAGCCAGCGTCTCGAACAACATTCGGCGCAATTTGAAAACGTACAGCAGCAGGCGTTGGCCGGATTCCAGGCGCAAATCGAAAATCAATTGAGCCCGCACCGCGAGGAAATGCAGCGCCGCTCCGAAGCGATCGCCGGCGAGATCAACGCGAAAACTTGGGCAACCTTCGAGGAGGCCAGCCGCCAGGCGGTAGCGCAATTTGACCAGCAAATCTCTGAGCTGGTGCAGCCGCACGTCATCCGCGCCGAAGAGGCCGTTCACCGGCTGGCGGGTGGCCGGTCGCTGCTCGACGCTGCTCTCACACTGCAGCAGGACCGCATTCAGAAATCCGCGGATGATGCCTTTGCGGAATCGCTGGCTCGCTTCCGCGAGAATCTAGGCAGCGTCGAGCAAATCCTTCAGGATTCTTCATTAGCAATCACTGGGCGCAGCCTGACGGAACTAGAGGGAAAAGCCGGCGACCTGAAGCACCAGATGGTCGAAGATCTGCTCAAATCGGCCGAATGGTACGAAAAGAAAGCGCAGACCCAGATTCAAAATCTGACAGAAAGAAACATCGAGCACGCCGGAAACCAGTTGCGGGAGAAAGCCGGAGAGCTATCCAGCGTCTTCGCGAGCGAGCTGGATCATGCCAGCCGCAGCTTCGTGGGTCACACCCATACGCAGATGGAAGAGGTGGTCCGGGATTCGTTCGAACGAGCCCGAGCGCTTTTCGCCGAAGCGGCGGACACCACCGCGGCCGCATTTACAGACGAGATTCAGCGCACCGGCCGGCAGGAGCTTGACGGATTCAACGTGGAAGTGCGCCGCTCTACCGAAGGGGCGCAGCAGCAACTGGACGCAGCGCGCGTGGAGCTGTCGCAGAAGGCCACCGCCGAACAAGAGGATTTCCTGCGGCGATTCCAATCCTCCATGGGCGGAGCGCTCGAGGCAGGCGTGGCCGAAGCCCAGAAGAAAGTATCCGAAGGATTCGGGCCGCTGCTGGAATCGTGGAAAGCGATGACCGCTGCCCATCAGCAGGAGATGCAGGGCATCTATGGCCACATGGGCGAGCAAGCCGCGGAACAATACAGGAGCCGCCTGGAAAACGTTTCGAATCAGTGGATGCTGGCCACCGTAGCCTCCCTGGATCACCAATCGCGGGAGATGGTTTCAGGCATCGCCGCGACCGCGGAAGAGAAACTCCGTGAAGCTTGCGCCCACGTATTCGAGAGCGTTGGTGAGTCCCTGCGCGAACGCCTAAGAGAAATGGCGCAAAGTTTTACGCCCCCCACAGAACCTGCTGGGCGCGCAAAAAGCGCCAATACTGGGAGCTGAACGACAGGATCCTCACACTCAAGAAATAAGACTGCCGCTGCCTGCGGGCCCAGAGCCCCAAGCTGCCGATTCGCCTCTTCCCGGCTAGCCCGGTATAATCCCCAAGGTATCAACCCTGATGGCCAATTATGCTTACCTGCGCGTGTGGACGCGCGATTTTTCTCTGGAAACCATGCTTGCTGAATTCGCGCGGTTCTTGACGACGGCTCCGCTTTCAGCGACGCAAAATACATTTAGCGAACTTATCGTCCAGGCTGTAGATCCAACGGAAATCCCCGTGGCCGAATGGGATCTGCGCCCTCTGAAACTCGGACCACCGGAAGTCACCGCGCTGGCGGTTCAGCACCTGAATGCTGACACCGCCTATCTCGCCAGTGCCAAGTGGGACTTATGGAGCTTCGATATCGAGAGCTTGAAGTGGCAACACAAGCCGGAGCCCCTCCTGCTCGCGTGCCACGGCCAGGAGTATGACGACGGACTTGCGGCGAGGGCAGGGCACTTCATGGCTGACCTGGGCTTCGAGCACTTTTTTACCGGGCATGGAGGGCTGCTGGCGCCCGGCGCGGCCTCGAATCCCTTCAATTCGTCCGATCATCCGGTGGAGCATACTTTCCGGCAGTGGATGTCCGCCAGCGGCAATCTGAAGGAATATCACGCAAAGACCCGCGAGAACATCCAACAGTTATTCCGCTGGGTGGAAGCGATAGAGCAAGCCTTGCCCGTGGAGCGCAGTGAACTTTGGTCCGAAGGAGAGGAAAACTTTGAAGCCAGGTTGGATGCGATCCTGGCTCAGCGCTAGTGCGTTCTAAACTTGGGCAACGCCGATGGGCGGAGTCCTTCCACGAACGGCCGCCAACAGCTAGAATTGCTCTAGCAGGCATTCAAGGGCCGGGTCCTGAGGTGTCGCGGGTGAGGGACTATCCCTGGACGCCGGAGAAAGCTGGACAGCCCGGGCACGTCGTGGAAATAACTCCCAGGGCAGCGAATTTCTGATGGCTAAAATTTTACGAAGCGGCTGTTCGTGTGCTAACCAGGGAGGTATCGGTCCGTCTTTCCTGAGAGAGGGCCTCAGTCTTGGCGCGGCCTGCAGGTGGAAAATCCCCCTGAAATTTTCGCTGCATGTCCTGTCCCTGGCTATTTTTCTAGGTGGCTGCGGCTCGGATACGTCCAAGCCCGCGGCGCAGGCGGCGACGAAACCTGCCGAGCCTGCCGTGCCCGAAGAGATTCAGTTGGCGGCAACGGCTCTGCTTGGCAGCGAATCGCAGGTGCTGGCATTTGGGGATCTGGCGAAGAACGGGAAGCAGGAATTTCTTGTGGCCAATGTCGTGCCAAAGACGCCGACTAACAATTTGCCGGGCACCATCGTGACGCGCGTCGTCGTGGCGGAAAATGCGGATGGCAAGTGGGCGGAAATTCTGCGCTGCGATGAACACCTGAAAAATCAAAAAGGTTTTCTGGGTTTGACTCCCCTCATGCCCGTGACCGGCTGGCGCCTGCAGTATGAGCAGAGTGAAATAAGAGGTTTGGAACTTTATTTCACTCCCTTGAAAGGCACCACCGACTCGCACGTCCTCCCGATCGGTGTGCGCTGGAACCCGGATACCAAGCGCTACCAGTCGCTTGACCGGACTTACGAACATTTTCTTTTAGAGTCACCGTCTATTCAGGATGCGAGGTCAGTGCTACGATGAGCGCGGTACCCCCAGCCACCGGCAATCGAGCGTCTCAGGTTTCCAGGGAAGCGCCTCCTGACCAGGATCTGCGCGGATTAATGCCTTATCTGCGGCGCTACACCGGCGGCATCATTTTCGGCCTGTTCACCGTCTTGCTGATGGGCATTGTCGGCAATGTCCTCCCTCTCGCCACTGGCGTTATGACGGACACCCTCGCCGGCAACGCCGTTCCCTTTGAACATTCCACTCCGACTGGAAGTACGCTCGTCGTGGCACTGAACCCCTCGAAGCTCGGCAGTTCCATGCCCTTCTACGCGCCAAGCAGCCGCCGTACTTTGGGCATCTACTGTCTCATCGTCGTTTTGTGCGTCGCAATCAAGGGTCTCCTTTCCTTTTCTGCACGCTGGACCCTCATCGGCGTGTCCCGCGACATTGAATTCGACATTCGCAATGATCTCCTCAAGCGCTTGCTGATCCTCGAGCCTGAATTCTACGTGCGCAACCGCACCGGCGAGCTGATGTCCCGCGCTACCAACGACCTCAACGCCGTCCGCATGGTCCTCGGGCCCGGCATCATGTACAGCGCGACGACCATCATCACCATGATCATGGCCATTCTCGTAATGGTCACGCTCTCGCCTTCCCTCACTCTCTGGGTCCTTCTTCCCGCGCCAGTGGTAGCCGTCGCCGTGTGGTTCTTCGGAAAAACGATTCATGAGCTCTACGAGAAAATCCAGGCGGCGCTCGCCACTCTCACCGCGCGCGTACAGGAAAATCTTGCCGGCGTGCGCGTTGTGCGCGCTTACGCGCAGGAACAAGCGGAGATTCGCGGCTTCGACGAGCCCAACCGTGAATATGTCGCTCGCAACATCAAACTCATCCGCACCTGGAGCATGTTTATGCCCTCGCTTCAGGCGCTCATTGGCACCACCTTCTTGATCGTGCTGTGGCAGGGCGGCCATCAGCTCTTCCGCGGCCAGATTTCCCTCGGCGCCCTTATCGCCTTCAACGGCTACCTCACTTTGCTGGTCTGGCCCATGATCGCCCTGGGGTGGGTCACGAATATTTTTCAGCGCGGCGCGGCTTCCATGGGCAGGTTGAACTACATCCTCACCGCCAAGCCAAATATCGACGACCGCCACGCGAAAATCCCCGAGGGCACACGGCCTCGCGGCGAAATCGAATTCCGCCATCTCACTTTCAGCTATCCGACCACTCTTTCCGGTGCCGGTTCGAACGGCGCGTCCAAGTCCAATGGCAGCGGTGCGCACCCCGTGCTTCGCAACATCGACTTGAAGGTCCCGGCCGGCTCTACGCTGGCCATCGTCGGTCCCACGGGCTGTGGCAAAACCACCCTGGCCGCCCTCATTGCGCGGCTTTGGGAGGCGCCCGATGACAGCGTTTTTATCGACGGCCGTCCGATCCGTGAATGGCCGCTTACCACTTTGCGCCAGTCCATCGGCTTTGTGCCGCAAGATACCTACTTGTTCGGCGAGACCGTCGGCGGCAACATCGCCTTCGGCCTGCCCGATTATGACGAACAGCGTGTCCGGGATGCTGCCGAAATCGCCAGCCTCCACGGTGACGTCCAGGACTTCGGCAAGGCCTACGAGACCATGGTCGGCGAGCGCGGCATCACTCTCTCCGGTGGACAAAAGCAGCGCGCCGCGATTGCGCGCGCCGTAGTCCGTGACCCGCGAATCCTGATCCTCGACGATTCCCTTTCCGCGGTGGACACGCAAACCGAGGAGCGTATCCTCGGCGGCCTCCGCGGAATCATGGCAGGCCGCACCACAATTCTGATCTCCCACCGCACCTCGACGGTCCGCGACGCCGACCAGATCGTTGTTTTGATTGACGGCGACATCGCCGAGCGCGGTACTCACGATGAACTGCTCGCCAGCGGCGGATACTACGCGGATTTATATCAGAAACAATTGCTGGAAGAAGAGCTCGAACGCGCATGAGCAACCCGCACGAAGAAGAGGCCCTCGGCAAAGCGTATGATTCGCGCTTGATGCGGCGGCTTCTTCAATACATGAAGCCGTACAAATGGCGCGTCGTCCTCGCCCTGGTCATGGTGGCTATCGTCACCCCGCTCGAACTGGCCCCCCCGCTCATCTTTCGAAAGGCCATCGACGGCTACTTTGTTCCGGCGCTGAATCACCTTCTCCCGGAAGCCTCCGCATGGACGGGCATCGGCTGGCTTAGCCTGCTCTTTTTTGCCGTACTGGCATTCGACTTCCTCGCCCAATACATCCAGATTCGCATCATGCAGCGCGTCGGCCAGCAGACCATGTACGACATGCGCCGTGAAATTTTCGGCCACCTGCAGCGTTTGCCGATGAGCTACTTTGACCGCAATCCCGTCGGCCGTCTGGTTACCCGGGTCACTACCGACGTCGATGCCCTCAACGATCTCTTCGCCGCCGGCGTCGTTACCATGATCAACGACTTCTTCCTCCTCGTGGTCATGGCTGGCTTGCTCTTCAAAATTGACCAGCGCCTCGCGCTGGACACCCTGGCGGTCCTCCCCGGCATCCTCATCGTCACCATGATTTTCCGCAAATTCGTCCGCGACGCTAATCGCCGCATTCGCACTGCCATTGCCCGCATCAACGCTTTTCTCCAGGAATACATTTCCGGCATGAGTGTGGTGCAGCTTTTCAATCGCGAACGCAAGGCCCTGGATGACTTCGAGAAACGCAATCGCGACAACATGCTCGCCTGGCGCGACGCCATTCTTGCGTACGCTCTTTTCTACCCGGCGGTCGAATTTCTCAGCTTCGCCACCATCGCACTGATTTATTGGTCCGGGGGAAACCGCATTCTCTCCGGCGGGCTCACTCTCGGCGTCCTCACCGCGTTCACCATGTTTGCCCAGCGCTTCTTCCGCCCGATTCAGGACCTCAGCGAGAAATTCAACATCCTGCAGTCCGCCATGGCCGCCTCCGAGCGTATTTTTAAGCTGTTGGATGAACCGGTGCTCGTCGAATCGGATCCCAACGCCATTCCGCTCGATCATCCGCTTGGCGAAATCGAATTCCGCAACGTGTGGTTCAGCTACCGCAACGTCCCGGAGCCCGCCGACGAAGATTGGGTTCTCCGCGATGTCTCGTTCCGCGTCGAGCCCGGGCAGACCTTCGCCATCGTCGGACACACCGGCGCTGGCAAAACCACTCTGATCTCACTCTTGCTGCGCTTTTACGACGTCCAGCGAGGACAAATCCTCCTGGACGGCAAGGACATTCGCTTCATCGAATTGCAGGATTTGCGCCGGCAATTCGGCATCGTGCTGCAGGATCCCTTCCTTTTCACCGGCACCATCGAAACCAATATCCGCCTCGGCACACCTGGTATCGACCGCGCTACTGTCGAACGCGCCATCGACGAAATCGGCCTCGGCGAATTCATTCACTCCCTGCCGGAGGGTGTGGCCAGCAACGTTAATGAACGCGGTTCCACGCTTTCCGTCGGCCAACGTCAGCTCATCAATTTTGCCCGCGCCCTGGCACACAATCCGCGCTTCCTGATTCTGGACGAAGCGACTTCCAGCGTGGACACAAAAACAGAGCTGCTGATTCGCGAAGCTCTCGGCCGTCTGCTCTCCGGCAGAACCGCGCTGGTCATAGCCCACCGCCTAAGCACCATCCAGCACGCCGACTGCATCCTCGTGTTTCACAAAGGGCGCTTGCGCGAGCAGGGCGCGCACCAGGAGCTTCTCGCGCAGCGCGGAATTTACTACCGCCTTTATCAGCTGCAATACAAGGAGCAGGAGCTGCACCTTCCAATCGAGTCCCATCGCTCGGCTGAGCCCTCGGCCTTGCCGGCCAACGACTGATTCCTGCTCAATCGAAACATGCCACCGATACCGCTCCTTCTTTCCGCCGGCGAAGCTTCCGGAGACATGTACGCCGCCCGCCTCGCCACGGCCCTAAGGCAGCGCTTGAATGTCTCGATTTTCGGGATGGGCGGGCCGCACATGCGCGCCGCGGGCGTCGAGATCATCACCGACTATTCGGAAGTCTCCGTCGTCGGAATTACCGAAGTACTGAAGCGCTTGCCCTCGCTGTTTCGCGCGATGCGGCGCCTCGTGGACGAAGCCGCCCTCCGCCGCCCTCCGCTCGCGATTCTGACGGACTTCCCCGGTTTTCATCTGCGTCTCGCGCGCAAGCTGCGCCCCCAGGGCATTCGAAACGTGTATTACATTTGCCCGCAGTTCTGGGCCTGGCGGCCCTGGCGCGTGAATCTGGTGCGGCGGCGCTTCGCTCAAGCGCTGTGCATCTTCCCTTTTGAAGAAAAGTTTTATGCTGATGCCGGTGTGCCCGTGAAGTTCATCGGCCACCCGCTCGTCGGCAACGTCACTGCCACCCTCACCCGGGAATTATTCTGCAAAAAATACGGTCTTGAACCAGGGAGCAGCATCATCACCATCCTGCCAGGCAGCCGCCAGGGTGAGATCGCCCACCATGTTCCGGTCCTGCTGGGAGCTCTCGCGGAAATCCGCAAAAAGCTTCCAGGCCCGCCACAAATTGTCGTTGCCGTCGCGCCCGGACTGGATGTCCCACGGCTGGAAGCGAGATTCCCCACCGGCTGGCATGTGCGATTTCTCAAAGACGAGACCTACAACGCCCTCGCGGCCGCGGACTTGGCCATCGTCTCCAGCGGCACCGCCACCGTGGAAACAGCGCTACTCGGTAAACCCATGATTGTCGTCTACCGGCTCTCTCCGATGACCGCCCGGCTCGCAAAACCGCTCGTCAGAACCAAATTCTTCAGCATGGTAAACCTCATCGCCGGAAGCGCTGTCGTGCCAGAACTAATCCAGAACGATTTCACCCCGCAGCGGCTCGCCGCGGAAGTCGAACAGTTGCTTTCTGCCTCGGTACAAGTGAAAAATCGAGTGGAAAAGATGCGGCAGGGGTTGCAAGAAGTACGGCGGCTCCTCGGTCCTCCAGGTGCTGTCGAACGAGCCGCGGAGGAGATTGCCAGGCTTTTGACGGTGGCCCCAAGCAACGCGAACTGATGGGTTTGGTATCCTATAGATGTAGATTGGTGCAGAATTGAATACCTTTGAAAGGGGTCCGATGGCCCTTCGCCCGAGAGTTCCGGCTACATTTTTCTTCTTTGCCCTGCTCTGCCTGTTTGCCGCCGCGCCGCTCGAAGCTCAGGTTCCCCGCCCCGCGAATTTCCTTGCCGAACACTACGACGTCTCCGCGACGCTCGACGCTATCGGGCAATCGATTTCCGCTACCGCAAAAATCGATTTCAAGGCCCTAGAGGCTTCCAGCAGCGTCCGCGTCGAGCTGCACCCAAACCTGATCGTCAAAGAGGTAACCGGTGCTGACGGCAAGCCGCTGGCCTTCGAGCGCGAAGACCGGAACCGCCTCCTCCTTGTCGTCCAGCTGCCCACACCAGTCGCCACCGATGGTCGTGTCACCCTCACCTTCACCTACGCGGGTCTTCTCATCAACGAAGAGAACAGTCCCGTCCCCGGTGTATCCGCTGCGCTAATCAACAAACAGGGTGCATATCTGCTGCTCCCCGCGAGGTGGTTTCCGCTCACGAATTTTCCTGCCAACCACTACACCGCGACTTTCCGCCTGAACGTTCCGGACATCTTCGCGGTCGCCGGAACGGGCAAAGTCTCCGCTCCCTCGCCCATGCCCGGCAGAAACTCCGTCGAAGGCGGGCGCCTTCTCTACACCTTCGAGTGCAAAAACCTCGCCGCGCACGGCACGTTTGTAGCTGGCAATCTGCAGCTTAATCCCCAGCAGTCGGAAGGGATCAACGTCGCGGTGTATGCCCCACGAGCCGCTTCTGCAAATGCGCAGGCATTTGCCGAGAGTGTGGCGCGTTCCGCGATTGTTTTTTCAGACTTGTTTGGCCCCATCCCGGATCCCACTTTCACCTTGATCCAGATTCCCGAAGGGACTTTCCGCGATTACGCCGCCCCCGGTGTCTTGCTCCTGAGCCAGCGCACCTGGGACCCCAAGAGCAGCGATAGAACCATCGCACGTCTGGTGGCTTCGCAATGGTGGGGAATTCAGGTTCTTCCGGCAACCCCGGGCGATGTCTGGATCAGCGATGGCTTGGCGCGCTATTCCGAAGCGCTCTACGCGGAGCAAAACGCCGGCAAAGAAGCGGGACTCCGTGCCGTGGACGAATTCGCGGTTGGCGCCCTGATGTATGAGGATGCCGCCCCGATTGCCCAAGCAGCCCGCCTGGTGCCCTTCTCCCCCGATTACCGTTCGGTCGTGATGAACAAGGGCGCGATGCTTTTTCATATGTTGCGCGCGCAAATGGGCGACGTGGCCTTCAAAGCCGCCTTGCACGACTTCTATTTTCAATTTGCCGAGCGCAGCGCGCGTATCCAGGATTTTGAGAATATCGCCCAGCGCCGCGCGCAAGCCGCCGCGGCCGCCGCAAAACCGCCGCAAGATCCTCCGGACCTGCGGGCATTTTTTGCCCAGTGGCTGAATTCAACGGGTGTGCCGGAGTTCTCTCTGGAATACGTCGTCTACCGCACCCCCAAGGGATTTCGCACCGTTGGCAAAATTAAGCAGCCCCTGGATACCTTCCGCATGCCCGTCGATTTACGGATCGACACCGAAGGAAATCCGGAGCAGAAAACCGTCGATGTGATCGGTACGGAATCCGGCTTCACGGTGGAGACCTTTGGCCGGCCAAAACCCGGCGGCATCAAGATCGATCCCAACAACGTCATCTTGAAGGGAAGCACTTCCTTGCGTGCTCGCGCCGCCATTGCCCGCGGCGAGGATCTTGCCGATCAAGGCCGTTTCTACGATGCTGTCGGCCAGTATCAGCGCGCGCTTTCGATTCAGCCCGGCCGACCGCTTGCGAATTTCCGTATGGGCGAGGCTTTCTTCAACCAGAAAAACTATCAGGCCGCGGCCAACGCCTTCCGCGAAGCCTTGCAGACGGTTCCGGATGCCTCCGAAAAATGGACCGAGGTTTGGAGTCACATCTACCTCGGTGAAATTTTTGACGTGCTCGGCCAGCGCGAGCGCGCCGTCAACGAATACAGCAAAGCCAAGCAAACCAACGACGACACCAGCGGTGCCCAGGGAACCGCCGAACGCTACATAAAAAAGCCTTATTCCGAGGGCGGAACCTCCGTCGCCGCGCCTCCCGCTACTAGCGAACCCGCGAAACCCGCCGTAGCCATTCCCACGCCCGCCTCCGGCGAGCGCCCCGTTTTGAAAAAGCCCGCACCTCCCCAGCAATAAGATAAGAATTGTCTTATCGCGCTAGCGAGCATTCCGCTCCCGGAGAAGAATCAAGTAGTTCGTGGCTGCTTTTGTCGGGCCCGTGCTGCACGGGCCCCAGGCGCGACGTGAGCAATCCTTCGTAGTGGGTCAATTCCCGATTTGCGATGTTATCGAGTCCGGAAAGACCGAGAGACTCGCCTTCGATCATCTGATTCCGACCATGCCGCAAGGGTCTCCTGCATTTGAGTGGGAGACAAGTGTCAGATGATCCCAAGGCCTGTCAGTCGCCCGGATACCTCACCTTTTCGCTGGATAAGGACTTGGAAGCGCTCACCCATCCCTTCGGGGTGGATCAGGGTCTTGAGTTGCAGCCGCGCCCGGGTGCGTTCGCCTTCAGTTTGCCCCTCCTCGTAGAGGTCCGCGAATTCATTCCCTTGCCCTAGCGCGAGCAGAAAAGACGTCTGTGAAGTGAATCCGGCGGTCTCCAGGCCCGATCGTTTTCCCCACGACTCGAGCGCCGTGAAATTGACATGCGCCGTCAAGTCCTGCTCGCCGGGCGAAGCATAAAACTCCTCGCTGGCGCGATGATTTTGATAAGCCAGCAGCGTCCCGCGCATGTGGTGGCCGTCAAACAATTCAGCCGCCGGATGACCGTAGTCGATCGTAAGTACGTAGCCGCGCTCCAGACGGCGCCCAATTTCCCCGATCCAATCACAGGCTTCGAGTCCTGCTTCTGCGTGCTGACCTTCCGACAGCGCAATATTCTGCGCCGCTAAATATTCGGTGATAGCGCAAGTCGAGAGCGGCGCCAAAGCGTCCACGAAATGCCCGTCACGAAAGTCGACGTGAATTTCCTTCAACGTGCCGCGGTCCATCACGACGCGGTGCACCGGAAGCGCATCGGCCAATTCGTTGGAAAAGATACACCCTGCGGCAACGTGTGCTGGAACTTCAGCGGTGGCTGTGAATTGCTCCGCAGCTGCGTGACGCTTCGCCCCGATCATTGCTTGTTCGCGCCGCAAGGCAGAGCGCTCCACCGCTACGTAGCGCAGAGCGCCATAAAAAGCCGGGAGCTTGGCCTTGCAAAAATCTAGCACCTGCGCAGCGAAGCGCCCAACTCCCGCGCCTCCTTCAACAAGTGTGAATTCCTTTGGTCCGCCGAGGCTTTCCCACATCTCCGCGAACTGTCGCGCTAGGAGATGTGCAAAGATCGGATGCACATCGACGCTCGTGTAGTAATCGGCAAAAAGCTTGGACTCCGCTTTGCTGTAGTACCCATGCACCGGATGGTAGAGGCATTCGCGCATGTAGTCCGCAAACGTGATTGGGCCGAAGCGGCGAATGCGGTCGGCAAGCAACTCCGCCAGCGGCGTCACGCGCCCTCGGCTCCCGCGGAATCAGCAACCGGTTCAGCCTGAATTTTTCGCCAGGCCCGCTCAAAAACTCCCTGCGCCGCCTCGTCGAACAGCACGAAATAAACCGTTTCGAGCGAACTTTCACCTCTTAAATGCTTTGCCGCCTCGCGGAGCATGATCTCCGCGCACTCTTTTAGCGGAAATCCCGCGATGCCCGTGCCCACCGCCGGAAAGGCGATTGTTTTCAGGCCCCGCTCATTGGCGATTCGCAGCGAATGCGCCGTCGAATGCCGCAGCGAATCCGCACTCGTTTTCCCGCCCATTTGCATGCTGGCCGCATGAATCACGAATCGCGCCTTCAGCTTTCCGCCCGTGGTAATGGCCGCGTAACCGACCGGGATACTGCCTATTGCCGTGCATTCGCGCTGGATTTCTTCTCCGCCTTTGCGGCGAATCGCTCCCGCAACTCCGGCGCCCAAGACCAAGTCGTTGTTGGCCGCATTGACGACGGCGTCTGTATCCATCTCCGTAAGATCGCCTTGCTGAATGATGATTTTTTCTGCCAGTGATTTCATCGTGGAATCAATCCAATCTCTCTGGAGCGACTAGGCCTTATTCTCAGCAGCTATTTGCTGCGGGTAATCGTAAACGCCGCGACCGCTCTTGCGGCCCAGCCGTCCTTCTTTTACGTATTGCCGCAGCAACGAATTGGGCCGGTATTTTTCGCCAAGCATTTGATGGAGATATTCGAGAATCTTGAGACGCACGTCGAGGCCCACGAGATCCACCAACTCGAATGGTCCCATGGGGTGATTCAGCCCGAGCTTCAACGCTTTGTCGATGTCTTCGGGAGTGGCAATTCCCGCTTCCAACATATTGAAAGCCTCGTTGCCAATCAGGGCGTTCACGCGTGTGGTGATAAATCCGGGAGCTTCGTTGACGATCACCGCTTCCTTGCCCATACGGCCGGCAACTTCCCGGCACGTCGCCACGGTTGCATCGGAAGTATGCGGCGTCCTCACCAGTTCGATGAGTTTCATTTTCGGCACGGGATTGAAGAAATGCATCCCGATGCAGCGATCGCGCGAAACAGTGATGTCCGTAAAATCCGTAATCGAAAGTGACGATGTGTTGCTCGCAAAAATGGCCCCGGTCTTGGCAAACTTGTCGAAGATAGTGAAGAGCTCGAGCTTCATCTCCAGCTCTTCCGGCACGGCCTCAATGATGAGCTCGGCGTCACCGATAGCATCTTCGACATTACTGGCGGTCGATATCAGCGAAAGCGCCTTATCACGGACGCTGGCCTCGACCTTGCCGCGCGCAACCCCTTCCTCGAACGATTGCCTGATCCAGGCCACGCCCTGGTCGAGCATCTGGCGGGAAACATCTTCGAGGACCGTCTTGTACCCGCCGAAAGCGGCAGCGTAGGCAATCCCCCGCCCCATTGTGCCCGCGCCAATCACTGCGATCGTCTTCACATCCATGCAGCGCTCTCCGATCGGTGGAATGTCATTTCAAGAGTTTCCCATAAGCATGTTCATCGAAACCGAGCACGATCTGCGATCCTTGAAGCACCACCGGCCTGCGAATGAGATTTGGCTCCTTGGCCATCAATTTGATGGCTTCAGCACGCGAAGGCGGATGCTCTTTCATATTGCGCATGCGATAGAGCTCGTTTCGCGAATTCAGGAACTCGTTGTGATCGCGTTCGCCGATGAGTTCATCGAGTTCGGCTTCGGTCAATCGCTGCTTGTGCAAATCGCGTGATTCCAGTTCCGCGCCCAGCTCCAGCAAGAGACCTCTTGCTTTGCGACATGTCGTTCACGTCGGTTTCTCCAGAAATTTGATTTTCATCCTTGGCAAGGTTCTCTTCTCCCATTCAGGTTTCTAGGTCTTGGTAGAGGTGCGGCAAGTCTGCGCTCAATATCTCGGAACTTTCGGATCGACCTCGACAGACCAGCGTTCGATCCCGCCGGCCAACGATTTGGCTTTCTCGATACCCTGAAATCGCAGCCAAGCCGCCGCGTCCAGGCTCCGCATGCCGTGATGGCAATAGCAAATCACTTCGTCCACATCCGGAAGCATTTGCAAGTTAGCCGCGAGCGAGCCCAGCGGCACATGTTTCGCACCCTCGATGGTGCAAAGCTGATGCTCCCACGGCTCGCGCACATCAATGAGAACCAAATTCTCTCCGCGGTCCAAGCGCGCCTTCACTTCGGCCGGCGTGATCTCCAATTCGTCCATTGATCTCCCTTTCTAAACTCATAGGCACATTTGGATCCGGAGTTGCATCGTTTCGTGGCTGGTTGTCACGATCGTCGCAGGGTTGAACGAGCAGAGCTACTTTCCCTGAAACTTCGGAACCCGCTTGTCAAAAAAAGCACGAATTCCTTCGCTGCAGTCTTCTGAAAGATAACAGCGAATCTGTTCCTGGACTTCGTGTTCGAGGGCTTCCGAAAGTCTACTCTTCTCCGCGCCGAAGAGAGTCTTCTTTACCGCTTGAATGGCCAGGGACGGCCCAAGTGCGATCTTCTGCGCCAGCGACCTTACTTCCGCTTCCAGCTGCGCGCCCGGAACGGCATGATTGACGATACCGAGACTCAGCGCGGCTTTTGCATCGATCATATCGCCGGTATAGAACATCTCGGCGGCTTTCGCCGGTCCTACGAGCTGCGGGAGAAAATACGTGCCGCCATAGTCCGGAAAAAGACCCACTTTCGAAAAATTCTGCCCGAACGTTGCCTCGGCCGCCGCAATGCGAATATCTGCCGCCAGCGCGATGTTCATGCCTGCGCCCGCCGCGGCCCCATTCACGGCGGCAATCACTGGCTGCGGCATGGTCCGCATCCTTAGCACCGCTTGCATTCCCGCGCGAAGCAGTGGCTCCAAAGACTGGGTTTCACGCCCCTGCCGGCCTTTTCCAATCGCGGCGAGGTCCCCGCCCGCACAGAAAGCGCGCCCCGCGCCGGTAATCACCACCACCCGGATGGTGTCATCCCCTGCGAGACGCGCCAGCGCGTCATTGAGCGCCGAGGCTAATTCGTTGTTCAGCGCATTCAAGCGCTCGGGGCGATTCATCACCAGTGTGGCGACGCCTTCGTGCTTGGCCTCTAGGAGGACTGGGCCACCTTGCGCAAGTTGGGGCGTGTTACTCACGGGAACTCCGTTCAGTGGCTTCGCACTTCGTGTTCCTTACCGATGCGCGCAACGAGCTGCGCCAGTTTCCTAAAATGCCGCAGCTTTTCGCTTCGGCCCGTCGCGTTCGCGCCGCTGGTGGAAGGCAGTACGTACACACGCGCGCCATAGAGCAGCTCTTTCTGAATTCCAAATTTACATTTTCGCTGTGAGAATTGTTCGTAAGTAAGTTTCCCGTTAAAAGCAACGACGTGCGGAGCAAATTCCTCGAGCTTCTGTGACAGGACAATGCGGCCTTCGGCGTAATCTTCACGCTTCAGTTCCTCAATTCCTTTTGTGGGACGCTTCACCAGGTCGGTGAGCCCCACGCCGAACTCGATCACCCTCTTGTCGTCGTGGTAATCGAACGGCTCCGGCACCACCCCGCTCTCATATAACATGGGCCAGAATTCATTCCCGCGGCCGGCATAGTAATGACCCACACGGACGGAGGATTCGCTCGGATTGCAACCGACGATGACCAGCTTCATGCCTTTGCGGAGGTGGTCGGGAAGTGTTCGCATTACGCCAGCTTACTATGCCTTTTGATTTTACTACCGACCGTTGAAATGGAGAGAGTGCTTTTCGACATGGGCCGCCAGGCCGTTATTGGCTCCCTCGCCGGCAAAGCAATTTTGCAACAGTCCGCGCTCGATGCCATTTGCAGTTGCGCTTCACCGGATGTCCCGGGCCGCAAAGTCTGCAGAAAAAACAAGCAGGACGCTCTTTTATCCATTCGCGCCATCGCTCCAAAGCGGCAAATCCCTGCCAAGCCCGCGTTCTCGCGCCATGGCATAAACTTTCATCGCCGCGGCGAGATCCCAGGAGGCGATTCCATTCGACTTGAAGAGTGTGACTTCCGTATCACTGGTCCTGCCGCTGGTTTTCCCGGATACAACTTCAGAGAGTTTTTTAACGCCGGTCCAGCAAATCTCATCACCGTGAAAGGCGATGATCAGGTCGCCAGCTTCCTGCCGCGACTGCTCGACGGAATCCACGACGATAATGTCGGCGCTAGCGACGGCTTCATCGTCCAGCTCGCGTTTGTGCGCGTGGTTGGCGCCGATGGCATTGATGTGCGCTCCAGGCGATAGATCCGTACCGCTCACAACCGGCTGCGCGGCGGTTGTCGCTGTGGAGACGATGTCTGCACCACGCACCGCCTCTGTGGCGGAGGCACACGGCTGCACGGGAATGCCCAACCGTTGGGACATTTCTGCGCAGAATTCCCCACGCTTCGCCGGATCTCGCCCGTAGACGCGCGCGGATTCCAGCTTTCGAACGGCGGCAATCGCCTCAAGCTGCGTTCTAGCTTGGCCGCCGGTCCCAATGATGGCCGCGATGCGGGCACCCTTGCGCGCCAGAAATTTGGTGGCCACACCGGAGGCCGCGCCGGTCCTCAGTTGCCCCATGTAATCGGCTTCGATCAGTGCCAGCAAATCACCCGTGGTCATTTCGTAGAGTGGAACAAGAAAGCGCAGCTTGCCGCGCACGTAGGTGTACTGTTTCATGGCCACAAAGCCCAGGGAGAAATCCGCCGCGGCCATGTAATGAAAAAATCCGCCGCCGGGTAATTCGAACCGCCGGCGCGGGTGAACTACAACTTCGCCGGAGGCTTGCTTTCGCGAGATTTCTTCGACGGCCTCCACCACCAGAGGCATCGTTAAAACCGCCCGCACTTCGGCCTCGCTGATATGCAGCGTCATCGTTTCATTCTCCGCCTCAGTTCCTCAATCTCAAAGTGCGAGCGAATTTTCAAGGACTCCGGTAACCATCCGACTTCGATATCGAAATCCACATTATGTTGCTTCCAGCAAATTATTTTGCTGCTGGCTTTGCGGGCTTCGCCTGCCCGTGTTTTCCGAAAGCATCGCCAGGTTCCCGGATGCGACGAACGACGGTCTGCGTCAAGCGGTAAGCTCGCTCTTCCCTGTTCCCATCCATCACGCGGAAGCGAAACTCGGGTTCACCTTTGGCCGCTTTGCCAATTCGAACGGGCAACTGGCCGCACAAATTATTTTCGATGAATGCGGTTTCGTACCTGCTCCTCCTGACGTACCAGGTGTACACGCGCAGCGCGGTAAAGTCGCAGACTTGGCCTTCGGGCCCGCGCGATGCGGCCACAAGGTATTGGGACTTGTCGCCCGAAGGGTCGCTCACGCGATTCAATTCGAACCATGCCAGCGGGCGGATATTTGCGGAAGCTGCTCCTTCACGCACGGGATTCGGCAGGTCCAGCTCGACAAAGCGAGCGACCACCCAGCCGGCGATCGGTGCTGTCTGATCGCCGGGTTGCGTTGTGTTTGTGGACTCGGCGGCGCGCGCCGCGGCTTCACCCGGCGGCCGCGTGGCGACCCCGCGAATCAGCAACCAGTCCTCTTTTTTCGTTTCCTGGGGCTCATTTGAAGCGTCTTTCTCGTCCGTAACTTGCACCCAGTCCGCCGCCGCGCGGCCCACAATCTCGACAGAGACGTTTCGGCCAAATTGATAGAGGCGCGGCTCGGTTCGCCCGGGCTGCACACGCAAATTCGTGGAAACCTTGGTGCGTCCGCGCGCCTGCACCGGCATCACTCGGGTTTGGTCCAGCAACTTGATGCTGCGCTGCCACAGGGCTGGTTCCATCAATTGGCGGCTCTCCACCCAGCCTACCGTGCCCGAGTTGGTTCGCACTTTTACGTAGTCATTGCGCTTGCCAACTACATCCACGCGCTCGCCGTAGCGCAGCATGCCGATCTGCTCGCGGACTTGCGCTATGCTGCTCAGGAGCGGGGCGGCTTTTTCGCTGACGAAGGCTTCGCCTAGCGTTTCACGCCGGGGGCGGAGCATCCAGGCGGCCAGGCCCACCAGGGCCAGAAGCGGCACAGCAATGAGGAGTCTCCTCTTCATGCCCGCGGGCCGACTCCGGCGCTGACAACACCAATCGTTTCAACCTTCTTCATGGCCCTTCGTGGATCTCCGTGATTCGTTAAAGATTGTACCTGAAACCCTGACGATGCCGCGGATGCCGGTAGGGGTTTGGTTTCTGCTAAAATCTCGGAGCGTTCGAATCAGACTCTTCGAACGAATCGCGGAGGATACTTCATGAAGTCTCTCAATTCTCTTCAGCCGCTGGGTCTGCTGGTCCTCCGCATGGCTCTCGGGCTGATCTTCTTCTCCCATGGCTATCCGAAGTTGGCGCGCTCCGCGACGGGCATGCAGGGATTCTTTGTGCAGCACGGGCTGCCGGGCTATTTTGTATATGTTGCGGGAGTGTTGGAGGTTTTTGGCGGCGTTTTGCTGGTTCTGGGGCTCTTTACCCGGGGAGCTGCCCTGCTGCTAGCGATAGAAATGGGCGTAGCGATCTGGAAGGTACATAGCACCGGGGGAATTTACGCCGTGCACGATTACGAGTTCCCCCTCGCGGTGCTGGCTGGAAGCTTTGCGCTCGCTACCGTCGGCGCGGGTTTATTGTCTCTCGACCATCCGCTGTTTGAAGGTGGTGGCAAGTCGCGGCCGCCCAAATTCTCGAAGTTCGCCAAATAAATCCTCGCTCCTTCGCGTCAAAGTGCCTACGAAAAGCGCACGTCAAATAGCGCCAGCCAATATTGAAGGGATTGCAGGGCAAAGCCACAAAGCATGAGTGCGATGCCCAGGGCTCCGAGACGCCGCTCGGGAAGATGGTCTGCGTAATACTCGATGAAGGGATAGAACGTCCCTCCGACGCCGGTGACCAGCCCGGTGACCAGCCCCACGCGAATCGCAAAAGACCAGGCATGGTCAACGCGACGCACGAGAGCGCTACAGACAAGTGCGGTGGCAATGTAGCCCACGGTCCGGACCACGGTGCCCCAAAACTGACGAAGCGCAAGGCGAGGCCGGCGAGACGCTACATAGTCGATAGCAGGACGCATGCCGCGAGAATAGGCGAACACTTGACCAACCGTGATGAGAGTAGCAAATGCGATTGCGTATTTGAGACCCAAGATCCGATACAGTCCAGCGCCGAAAGCAAACCCGCGGATGGCGCTGAACAATGCTTCCCAAGGCAAGGAAAAGTGCCTTAAGCCACGAGCTGCTCGATTAAGTTCCATCGAGATGGTGATGCCGGTCGCCATGCCGGAGGCGAGGCCAAAGAAGAGGCCAAGGCCAACGCCGTATCCGATTCCGAATAGAATCGAGTAGGTTACCGCCCTAGTCAGCAGTCGCAGCGGGCCGTGTTGGCCACCCAACAGATCGTAGGCCAGATAAAGGCTGCCCAGCACGTCAAGACATGTGCCTGAGATGCTAATCGCGGCGACTGTGTGGTGGTCCATTGAATGAATGAATGATTGATTGTAGCAGGACCCGCGGATCACCTCTCGGAGTCACGCCGGCAATCGGAAGTGCCCATGTGCCCGAGTATCTCGGGGACTGACTGGAGGGCCAGCGAATGATGAGTGGTGCTTGGCTCTCGCCGCAAGTTTAGGAAACGGCGGTCGCCGAGGTCCTGGCTACTCCGGTTGGTCCCTCGTCTGCCGCGATCCAAATAATGATATAGGCAATAACGTTGGGACCGGGGACCAAGGTCGAAAGAGCCCAAAGGATCCGAACGAGAGCGGGATCTATGTCGAAATAATCGGCTACACCGGCGCAGACACCGGCAACTTTTCGGTCGTTCGTCGAGCGCACGAATCTCTTCGGCGCGGCATAGGTCGGAGGCGGTGCTGATGCAGCAGTCTCCGGCTGCTTTGCTCCGCAGCTATAGCAAAACCTCGAACCGGCTGCGATGTCTTTTTGGCAGTTTGCGCAAGTCATTGGATCACCCCCACAGAGCGATTTTAGCTGGCTTACCTACCTCTAAATACGAAGATGGGGTCGAAAAAGTTTCCTTCGCGATATAGTCTAAGGCCAATCGGCTCAATATTCCAGAAGCTGTTTCACGGCCGCCGTGATGTGGCTGGTCTGAGGCAGGATGACGTCCTCGAGTTTGGGCTGGTAGGCGCAGAAGGTGTCCATGGCGGCAACGCGCCGGACGGGGGCGTCCAGATCCTCGAAGAGTTCGTCGGCGATGCGGGCCACGATTTCGGCGCCGTAGCCCCAGCTCAAGGTGTCTTCGTAAGCCACGATAACCCGATGGGTCTTTCTAACGGTAGCTGCAATAGCCTCCCAATCGTAAGGCGATAACGAACGCAAATCGACGATCTCCACGGAGATGCCCTCGCGTTCGAACTGTGCCGCAGCGACTTCCGCTCGATGCACCAAGGCGCCATAGGTGATGATGCTGAGGTCGCTGCCTGCTTTCACCGTGCGGGCTAAACCGAAGGGAATCGTAAAGTCGGGCCCGGGATTCTCTGAGCGGTTGTAGGGCTGGCGGTAGAGATGCTTGTGCTCGAGAAACATGACCGGGTCGTCGCAACGGATGGCGCTGCGCAGAAGGCCCGCGACATCAAGCGCGGTGGAAGGCATGACCACGCGCAGGCCTGGGCAATGCGTGAAAATCGATTCGCCGCTCTGGCTGTGATAAACCCCGCCACCGGTGAGGTAGCCGCCGATGGGCACGCGCAGAACTACGGGCGCCTTGAAGGCGCCGTTCGAACGCCAGCGCATTACGCAGAGCTCATCGCGAATTTGCATCATGGCCGGCCAGATGTAGTCGAAAAACTGGATTTCGGCAACGGGTTTTAGCCCGCGGGTGGCCATTCCCAGGGCCCGCCCGACGATGCTGGCTTCGGCGAGCGGAGTATTGAAAACGCGGTCACTGCCGTACTTGCGCTGCAATCCGGCAGTGGCTTTGAAGACGCCGCCCTTGCCCTTGACGTTTTTCAGGTGGTCTTCGCGGCTGGCATCGGCGACGTCTTCGCCGAAGACGGTGATGCGCTCGTCGCGAGCCATCTCGTCGGAGAGCGTGGCGGCGACCATTTCGACCATGGTCTTTGGCGCGCCGTGGAATTTGGGTTCTGCCTCAAACGCCGACGACGTCGGATCGATGTCCGGCGAATACACGTTGATTCGAATCGAATCGAGGGAGGGTTCGTCGGCGGCTAACGCTTGGTCGGCGGCTTCACGGACTTCATTGTCGATTTCCGCTTCCAGAGTTTCGATCTGCTTCTGATCGAGGATGCCTTCCCGCACGAGAAAAAGCGCAAATTTTGAAATCGGATCGCGGCGCGCTTCTTCTTCGCGCTCCTCGGCGGATTTATACAATTTTTCGTCATCGGATAGCGAATGCGAATAGGGGCGTGTGACGTGCGCATGGATCAGCGCGGGGCCGCGGCGCTCGCGGCAATAGTGCACTGCTTCCTTGCAGACGGAATAGCTTTCGATGGGATTGGTGCCATCGCATTCGGCTACGTGAAGCCCGGGAAAACCGCGTACGAGTTTCGAGATGCTGCCGCCGGCCGTCTGGACTTCCACCGGCACAGAGATGGCGTAGCCGTTGTCCTCCACCAGATACAGCAAAGGAAGTTTTTTGGCGCATGCGACGTTCAAGGATTCCCAGAATTCGCCTTCGCTGGTGGCTCCGTCTCCGCTCGAAACGTACACAATTTCGTCGCGCTCGTGATGGACTTGCTCGCCGAGTGGAGCTTTCTTCGCTTGCGCCAGCGCCTTGGGCCGGCCTTCGTAATAAAGCGTGGCTTCGGCGGCCCCGACGGCTTGCACGAATTGCGTGCCGGTACAGGAGGATTTGCTCACGATGTTCAGCTTGGGCTGGCCCCAATGCGAGGGCATCTGGCGGCCGCCCGAGCTGGGATCGTCCTTGGCCCCCACTGCGGCAAGAAGCATTTCCTGTGGGGTAACTCCGAGCATGAGGCAGAGCGCGCGGTCGCGGTAGTAAGGATAAATCCAGTCGACTGCAGGGCGGAGAAAAAGCCCCATAGCAGCGCAAACACCTTCGTGCCCGGCGCTGGAGATCTGGAAATAGATTTTGTTCTGGCGCTTGAGCTGGATTTCGCGGTCGTCGAGCCGCCGCGAAAGAAACATCGTGCGGTAAATGCGAATCAATGTTTCGTGATCGAGGCCGTGAATCTTGGGGGCGTCAAGCTTTGCTAGTTTGACGCGCGTTTGTAACGCCATTCGTTCAGCCCTCGAGTTGGAATTCGGAATTGCGCCTTTGCGGGATTAAATTATACCGGATTTCCGGCAGTATCAGTCCAAATTGGTGTTCCCGTCTGAACATGGCCCCCCGGAAGATGAAGCCAAATTGGCCTCGAAATCGGAAATCCAGATCGTCATTACCTTCAGCCAAATTACTCCAGAGTCTCGAATTGCTTGTCTGTCGATTCGAATTCCGGATCGTTGTGATGAACGACTCTCGGTGAAGCGTTTTTGAACGGCTCTTCGGACGGGATGCGGTCCAGCCAGCGCTGCTCGGAAAGCTTTTCGTGTGAAGAGAAATAGAGACGAACGATCAGGCTGACTTTTCCATTGGCAACGGAGGTCTTTTTTTCCGCGGGTGGCGGGCTGGATTTAGCGGAAGCCGCCTTGCTCTTGGGCTTTTCCGAAGCTTTTCCTTTGGATTTCTCCGGCGGCGCCAGATTTGCGGCGGGCTCGAGCTGGGAAGGGGGCTCGGCAGCCGCACTCTCAGGACGGTCCAGCTTGTACTGTAACTTTTTGTCGAGGCGGAAGGCCTGCCTCCAGCCATCCAGTTTGTGGCGGGCCTGCTGCGCCTTCTCTTCGTCGATGCCAAAATCAAATCGAATATAGCTGTGAGCCATGAAACGAGTCTGCGACGCGGCGCACTCTAAGTCAAGATAGGGCCGCCCGTAGGAGTTCACATAGGCTACCGCCAAATCGGTGGGCCTAAGGCCAAAAAAACCGGGCACCGGCGTATCGTGGATTGGCGCGGGGGCAGCCAGGTTTGCTACGGCTTGCAAACTATGGCGTTCCACGCTATAGTATGTGTCGCTATCTAGACGAACTGCACCACATGCAAATAGCGCTTCAAAATCGGCGGCGTTCGACTTCCGCGAGCATCTGTTTGCTCGTAGTCGTTCTGCTCTACGCACCGCTCGCTGGGGCTGCGTGGGCGTCGTATCAGTCCGCTTGCTGCACTTCCGGTCAGTGCTCGATTGCCGCGCATCACCATGCGAAAACTCCCGCTGCGCCTGCGAATCACATGGATTGCGGGCACGACATGTCTGGAATGATGGCTTGCGCCATGTCTTGCTGCCATGATTCTGACCGCTCGCTGGTTACTTCGATTGCCTTCGTGCTGCCTCCGCCCCTTACTCCCGACCAGGCGGTAGCGATCAAGTCGCCGATCGAAGTGGCGAAGCCCTTGGATTTTCCTTGTTCTATCGAGCCTCTCTCTCCCCCACCTCGCTTCGTTCCCGCGGCTGTTTAGCACCACTATAGCCAAATTTATCGATCAGGCTAAACCGCGGGTGGAAGTCCGCGCGATTCATCCCTTTGGGAAGAAAGAGTTCTCATGCGCAAGATTTTGTTGTTCGTGCTTTTTGTTTTTCCGTTCACTGGGGCGAGCTTGGCAACGGTCTTTGGCACGGTGCGCGGGATTGTCCACGATCCTCAGCATCGCCCGGTTTCCGGCATCCAGGTTGACTTGAAAGCGAAAGCATCAGAGTTCACCTTGAATGCGCGCACGGATGACGCGGGGCAATTTCACTTCGATGCTGTGCCCCTTGGCGAATACACCGTCGCGATCTCTGATGCGAACTTCTTGGCGGACCAGCAAAGCGTCGCCGTGCTCTCCGGCACTGCACCGATTTTGCATTTTGAGCTCCGGATACCCACGCAGAGCCAGACAGTGGTTGTGTCTGCCGACGCCGGCCAGACGGAGACCGTGACACCTACGACGCTCGTCGACCGCCTGCAAATTCAGGAAACGCCCGGCGCCGCGCGAACCAACAGTCTCGCGATGATCACCAACTACGTGCCCGGCTCCTATTTGACGCATGACCAGCTCCACGTCCGCGGCGGCCACCAGGTAAGCTGGCTCATCGACGGTGTTTCCATCCCCAACACCAACATCGCCAGCAACCTCGGCCCGCAGATCGATCCCAAGGACATCGATACTCTGGAGACGCAGCGCGGTAGCTACTCCGCCGACTACGGCGACCGCACCTACGGCGTGTTCAACGTCGCTGCGCGCACGGGATTCGAGCGCAACAATGAGGCCGAGCTGGTCCTCTCCGCCGGCAACCTTTATCAAACGGACGACCAACTCAATTTCGGTGGCCACTCCAATCGCTTCGCTTACTACGCCAGCGTCACCGGAAACCGTACGAATCTCGGGTTGCAAACTCCAACCTCTGCTGTCGTCCACGACGCGGCCAACGGGTTCGGCGGTTTCACATCGCTCATCTTCAACCTCGACCCGCAGGACCAGCTCCGCTTGATCGCTCAGGCGCGCCGCGATTTTTATCAGGTGCCGATTGACCCCAACGATCCATCTACAATCCTGCGCGACTCCAATCGCGAGAACGATTCTTTCGCTGCCTTTTCCTGGATTCGCACTTTTGGCCCGGGATTGGTGCTAACCGTATCGCCCTTCTTTCACTACAACAGCGCCAACTACCGCAGCGACCCCAACGACATACCCAGCGCTGCGACGCAAAACCGCTCCTCGAAATATGCCGGCGGACAGGCGGGCATTTCCTGGATCCAAGGCCGGAACAACGCGCGGACGGGGCTCTACAGCTTCGCGCAGCAAGACGATCAATTCTTTAACGTCGTTTATAACGATGGCAGCGGCACGGTCATCCCGCCGCTGACGCAAAGTCCGACGGGCAGCCTGATCGCCGCATTTGTCGAGGACCAGTTCAAGCCAACTTCATGGCTCGCGCTGAATGCCGGCCTCCGCCAAACACATTTCTCCGGCGCGCTCGCCGAAAATGCCACCAGCCCGCGCGTCGGCGCTTCCGTGCGAATTCCCAAGCTGCGCTGGGTGTTTCGCGGCTTTTACGGACATTTTTATCAAGCGCCGCCACTCGGCACGCTTTCGGGCCCGGCCCTCAGCGCCATTCAAAACCAACAGCAACTAGACTTCGTGCCATTAGCGGGCGAGCGCGATGAAGAGCACCAGTTCGGCGTTACCATTCCCATCAGAGGATGGGTCTTGGATGCCGACAACTTTCTGACTCGCGCCACCAACTTTTTCGACCACAACAGTCTGAATAACTCCAATGTATTCTTCCCTGTTGACGTGCACGACGCGCGAATCAATGGCTGGGAGCTGACCCTCCGCTCGCCGCGCCTCGGCAATCGAGCCCAGTTCTACCTCACCTATTCCAATCAATTCGCGCTCGGCCGCGGTTGCATCGTCGGCGGTCTGATCGGTTCTTGCCCCGTACCGCCGCCAGGATATTTCGCCCTCGACCACGACCAGCGCAACACACTCCACCTCGGCGGCCAGTACACGCTCCCCTGGCGCGCCTATGTCTCAACGGACGTTTACTACGCCTCCGGCTTCTCCAATAGCAACCCGGCAATCCCAGGCGATCATCTTCAACCGCACACCACCTTTGACCTTTCTCTTGGCAAGCAATTCGATGAGCGATTCTCCGTCAACCTGCAAGCTATCAACGTTGCCAACCGTCGCGTGCTTCTCGACAACAGCTTTACCTTCGGGGGCACTCACTTCCTGAATCCGCGCGAAATTTTTGTCCAAGTGCGCTATCGTTTCCACTATTGATTTTTCAGATCAGATTGGAGCGATTTTGCGTTTAGCGTTGGTCGCGATTTTCGGCGCCCTCGGCACCTTGGCGCGTTACGGATTGCAGGGCGTCGTGCAAATCCGCACGGCGAGCACCTTTCCTTACGGCACGCTGCTCATCAATTTGTCCGGCTGCTTCCTGCTCGGCTTGATTGGCCAATTCACACTGAATCGCTTGGTGATTTCGCCGGATTGGCGCGTGGCCATCGCTGTCGGCTTTTTCGGGGGATACACAACGTTTTCCAGTTTTGGATGGGAAACCGCCAAGATGTTGGAAGACGGGGAGTGGGCACGCGCTTCGGCCTATGTCGGAGCAAGCGTAGTTGTCGGCCTGCTTCTGAGCGTCGCGGGAATTCGCCTAGCCAACAAGTTTTAGCCAGGGACAATCGGCCCTTAGATCCAGGAGTCACTAGTCACGGAGTTTCCCATGACCCACGAGAAATTCGAAGGTGAGCGCACCCTGATGCGCATTCACATCGGCGAATCCGACAAATGGCACGGCAAAGCCCTCCACGAAGCAATCGTCGAAATGCTTCGCAAAGACGGTTTTTCCGGCGCAACCGTGCTGCGTGGCGTCGGCGGCTACGGCGGCTCCAGCGTCTATCACACCGACAAGCTTCTTCGCCTCTCGCAGGACCTGCCCATCATCCTCGAAGTCATCGAATCCATTGAGCGCATCGAAAAAATCCTCCCCCGCCTCGATGAGATGGTCGACGGCGGTCTGATCACCCTCGAAAAAGTCCGCGTGATCCTCTACCGCGCAGCCAAGAAGTAATTTTGTGCGGCAGCTCGCAGCCGCTTTTACCCTGCCACTGGATTTCAAGTTCAGAGCTCGCACAAGATCGGCATCCTAAAAGCTGCGAACTTTCAACTCTTGACCTTCGACGGTAAACTTCTTTCCTATGGCTGGCACCCCGGAAAAACAATCCTGGCTCAACCGCACCGTTCTCGGCGTTGGCCTGACCAGCCTCTTCAGCGACTGGAGCCACGAATCTGCCACGGCCGTGCTCCCCGCGTTCTTGGCCGCTATCGGCGCGGGCCCCGTCTGGCTCGGCGCCATCGAAGGCATCGCCGACGGCCTCTCCAGTTTCGCAAAGCTTGCGTCCGGCCACTTCAGCGATCGCCTGAATCGCCGAAAGCCCCTCGCCGTTTTTGGCTATGCCTTCACCGCGCTTGCGACGGCGTCGTTCGCTTTCGCCACGCAAGCTTATCAAGTCCTGTTCGGTCGGGCCGCGGCTTGGCTCGGCCGAGGCGTGCGTTCACCCGCGAAGAAGGCTCTGCTTGCCGCCGACGTTCCACCCGGCGCCTACGGCCGCGCGTTCGGCCTTGAACGCCTGATGGACACAGTCGGCGCCATCGCCGGCCCGCTCACTGCGCTCGGGCTTCTTGAAGCCACCGGCCATTCCTACCGCAGAGTCTTTCTCTGGACACTCGTGCCGGGGCTAATCGCGGTCGCCTCCTTCTGGCTTCTCGTTCGCGAACGCTCCAACGGGCCGAGGCCTCCGCGCTCCTTCTTGCTCGGCCTCAAAGCTCTTCCGCCGTCGTTCCGCCGCCTGTTAATGGCCGTGGGAATTTTCGGTGCGGGCGATTTCTCGCACTCGCTCCTGATTCTCTACGCCACGCGCATGCTCACGCCGGCACGCGGGATGGCGAGCGCCGCCAGCATTGCCGTCGGCCTTTATACGCTCCACAACGTCTTCTCAGCCGGCTCCGCTTACGTCAGCGGCTGGCTCAGCGATCGTGTCCCCAGCCGCAAAGCCGTGCTCGCCGCAGGCTACGCCCTTGCCGGAGTCACGGCGATTCTCCTTTGCACCGGGACAAATTCCCTGTGGCTGCTGGCGGTGATTCTTGTCCTGGCTGGCCTTTACGTCGGAACGGAAGAGCCTCTCGAGGACTCCCTTGCCGCTGAACTCGTTCCCAAGGAGCAGCACGGCATGGCTTTCGGCACTCTCGCCGCCGTCAACGCTGTCGGTGACTTTGCCTCCAGCCTCCTCGTCGGCTCCCTGTGGAGCGCGTTCGGCGTCCGGACCGCTTTCGCTGGCTCGGCGCTCCTTTTTGTCATCGGTGCTATATTAATCTTGCGCCTTCGCTGAGATCGAATTTGAAGCCTTCGCCATGACCGACGAGTCCAAAGCCACTCCCCGCGACTTTCTGGCTGTAGAGCGAACCTTCCTCGCGTGGATTCGGACCGGCCTCGCGCTCATGGGCCTGGGTTTCGTCCTCGCCCGCTTTGGAATTTTCCTGCGGGAATTCAGCCTCAATCAGCACAGCCTTCCTTCCCAATCGTTCGGCCTCTCCCTCTGGTTCGGCACCGCGCTGATTTTACTTGGCGTGCTCGTGTGCCTGCTCTCGCTGGTCCGTTACCGGCGGCTATTGCAGCTGCTTCAACAGCCTGAAGCGATGCTCTCGCGCCCTTCATCGCTAGCCATCACTGCCGCTCTGGCCCTCGCCATCCTCGGCGCAGCGATGGCCATTTACCTGATTTCCGTTAGACCCATCGCAGCGGATAAGTCATTTAGGTCTCAGGAGACTTCCATGGCACCCAGTCCCGAGCAAGGCATTCTTCGCGCTCCCAGCAGACTTTCCGTCGACGAAACCGTCGCCCGCCTGCAAGCCGTTCTGCAGGCCAGAGGCGTCAAGCTTTTTATCACTGTCGACCACAGCGGCGAAGCCGCCAGCGCCGGATTGAAAATGCCAAACACCAAGCTGCTCATCTTCGGCAATCCCAAAGCGGGCACGCCGCTGATGCTTGCCTCACCCAGCGTGGCGCTGGATCTGCCGCTGAAGATTCTGGTCGCTGAAGACGCCACCGGCAAAGTCTGGATTTCTTACAATGCGCCTGCTTATCTCCAGGCCCGCCATAATCTCCCGCCCGAGCTGCTCCCCAATATCGCTGTTATTGAAACGCTGGCCGCCAAAGCCGCCGAATAGTTGCTGGCTTTCTCTTTCCGGACTGGCTACTGAGCTGGCGCTTGGACCGCGCGGAGGATGACATCCCCGTCGAGCGGGACGAGCTTAGGGAAGAATTGGGAAGCGCGAAGGTTCTGCGCCCTTTTGCTCTCGGTATCCTTCTGCTAAATCCCCTATTTTCCATATTGCGCCGCAAAGCACCGCATGTTACCGTGAGCGAATAAAAGGCGAAGCAACTGAAGCTCAGGCCTTTACTGAGGCTTTGCTCGGAGGGTCGTTCATTGCCAGACTCACTTGCCGTTCGGCGCGCCGCCATGCCAACCGCCATAGCGCGTGTCCGCGAAGTGCTTGATACCTTCGCCTCGCACGACTACAACGGTGAACTTCTCACCGCCGTGCGCCATTTTCCGGCGCGGGAGGCCCAATGGGCGGACTTCCCGGCCTGGGTGCATCCCGACCTCGCTTCCGTCTATGCCGCCAAAGGCATTCGTCACCTCTACACTCACCAGGCCGAGGCAGCCGAAGCCGTCCACGCCGGAAAAAATGTCGTCATTGTCACGCCGACGGCCTCCGGCAAAACTTTCTGCTATAACCTGCCGGTATTGAACGGGTCCCTTGAAAATTCGGATAGCCGCGCGCTCTACCTCTTCCCCACCAAGGCCCTCGCGCAAGACCAGCTCGCCGAACTCCACGATCTCAACCAGCGTCTGGACAATCGCTTCGGGGTTTTCACTTATGACGGCGACACGCCCGCCGACGCGCGCAGATCCATCCGCGAAAAAGGGCATATCGTCCTGACCAATCCGGACATGCTGCACACCGGCATCCTCCCGCATCACACGCGCTGGACGCGCTTGTTCGAAAACCTCCGCTACATCGTCCTCGATGAGCTGCACACCTACCGCGGTGTTTTTGGCAGCCATTTGTGCAACGTGCTGCGCCGCCTGCGCCGCATCGCCCGCTTCTACGGCCGCGATCCGCAATTCATCTGTTGCTCCGCGACGATAGCTAATCCGGGCGATCTCGCAACTCGACTCCTCGAATCCGAAGTCGAAGTCCTCGATTCGAACGGCGCGCCCGCCGCCGAGAAGACTTTCGTTTTCTACAATCCTCCGGTGGTGAATCGCGCGCTCGGCATCCGCCGCAGCTACATCAACGAATCTTCGCGTGTGGCTCAGGAATTCTTGAAACGCGATCTGCAAACCATGGTCTTCGCCAATTCGCGCCTGCAAACAGAAATTTTGCTTACTCATTTGCAGCAGGCGAATCCACAGTTGCCGGGAAAGCCGGAAACCATTCGCGGCTATCGCGGCGGTTATTTGCCAAACGAGCGCCGCGAAATCGAACGCGGCCTCCGCGATGGAAAAATCCGCGGCGTGGTTTCAACGAGCGCGCTCGAACTCGGCATCGATGTCGGCTCGCTGGATACGGTCGTCATGGCCGGATATCCCGGCACCATCGCCGCCACCTGGCAGCGCGCCGGCCGCGCGGGACGCCGCTTCGGAAGCTCCTGCGCCGTGCTGGTCGCTTCCTCCGCGCCGCTCGATCAATTCATCGTTCGCCATCCGGACTACTTCTTCGGCAACACCCCCGAGCACGCCTTCATCCAGCCTGACAATCTCGAAATCCTCATCAATCATCTGAAATGCGCCGCGTTCGAATTGCCGATCGGCCCGAACGACAAATTCGGCGATGTTGATCTCGCCGATCTTTGCGCGCGCCTCGCCGAAGCGGGTTATCTGCATTTAGCGGGAGACAATTATCACTGGACTCAGGAAGCCTATCCCGCCGATACCATCAGCCTGCGCTCCGTTACCAGCGACAATTTCGTGATCATCGACATCACCGGAGCACCCACGGTCATCGGTGAAGTCGATTTCCCCAGCGCTTTGGTGTTCCTCCACGAAAAAGCCATCTACATTCACGGAGGCCAGCAACACCACGTCGAACATCTCGACTTCAAGGAGCGCAAAGCCTACACCAAGCGCGTCGACGTTGACTACTACACCGACGCCGTCCGCCACACCCAGGTCCGCGTCCTCGAAATCGCCGCCACCCAGCGCCATTCCGCATCTGCAGTGGCTGAACCGGTGGAGCTCTCCAGGATCCCGTCGGCGACCTCTTGGCCCTCTACCTCCTCATTTTCCCACGGCGATGTGCTCGTCCGTTCCCAAGTCGTCGGCTTCAAGAAAATCAAATTCTTTACCAACGAAAATATCGGCGACGGCAAACTCGAACTCCCCGAAAACGAAATGCACACCACCTCCTACTGGATCACGCTCGAACGTCCGCTCCTTGAATCTCTTCCCTTCACTGTGAGCGAACGCCAATCCGGCATGTTCGGCCTCCTCCACGCCCTCGAATCAGTCGCCACTCTCCTTCTCATGTGCGACCGCCGCGACCTCGGTACCGCCATTGGCGAGCGCCCCCCCGCTCCAGGCTCCAACGCCTCCGCTGTAGGGGCGCAGTATGCTGCGTCCCTACTCGGCACCATCGACGAATTCAGTCCGTCGCCGAGGCAAGGTGCCCTCTCATCAAATCCCAAAGAATTCTTCGAACC
>Ga0210399_10000380_pt1 | contig 35647 bp, 30 predicted proteins | sample IncBWC14MmetaG_FD_150865 | JGI IMG/M metagenome (GOLD analysis project Ga0210399, IMG submission 150865) | Forest soil microbial communities from Barre Woods Harvard Forest LTER site, Petersham, Massachusetts, United States - Inc-BW-C-14-M | ecosystem: Environmental > Terrestrial > Soil >... | reverse complement strand
CTTCCCCAGACGCACCACCGTTTCACGACACAGGCGCAGCAGAGAACCTAGCCCTTCGTCGATGTCCGGGTTGGTCGCCAGCAGTTCACGGAAATAGCCGGCTTTGTGCAACCGTTGCTTGTTGTAGCTCACCCCTGCTTCCATCAGTAGCGCGCTGATCTTGATTTTCATCTGCACCATCTGCCGAACCAGCAGGTTGCGATAGCGCAGCGTGCGCCGCCGTTCGCGAATCGCGGTCGAAGCCATGTAGCACTCCGGCAGAAAGTCACAGCGCAGACAGTCGCAAATCTTCCGGGCATCGATGCGATCGTTCTTCTTTTTTGCCGCGGCGATGGCCCGCAGCATCAGTGGGTGCGCCACCTTCAGAGCCGCGGCATGCGGCTGGAGGTGATCGTAAATCCAGCCCGTGAACATGGTCGCTTCCATCGCCGCGCTCCACGGCCGTGGCAGCGTTTTCATCCACAGGTCCAGGTCCAGGCGTGTGGCGGAAAGCAACCCTTCGGCGAAAACCCTGCCACTGCTGTCCTTCACGCAGTAGCTGATCTTCCGCTTGTGCACATCCAGTCCGATGTAATACATAGGTTCCATGGGGGAGCCTCCTTGGTGTTCTGAATCAGCGTGCAGCTGAGTTCAGCTTTTCTACACCAAGCGCTCCTCCTTCGACCTATACATTCAGACTTACCAGGCACTACTCCGACGTGAGAGCGGAGCCGCCGGTTCTGGAGTAGTCGTTGAACCGATCGATCGCGATCTGGGTGTATTGGCCGACCTCGATGAGGTAGCCATCGGGATCGCGCATGTAACAACGCCATTCCCAGCCGTGATTGTCGAGCGGCTCGGTGAGGAAGACCGCTCCTTTGGCGCTCCATTGACGGTAACAGTCCCAGATGTCGGCGACGCGCAGGTTGAGAAAGCTGTTCACTCTATTGAGATCGGGCGGAGTCTCAAGGAGGACCTCAGGCTTATCGGGAGTCGGGCCGCCGCCGGAATTGAGAACGATCCACGAGTTGGCCAGCTTAATGTAGCAGGGATTCTCCGCCTTAATCACTTTCCCGCCAAGAATTCGGACGTAGAAGTCTTTCGATTTTTCCTGATCCCTCACGGTGAAGAAATGCGTGACGAAGAAGCCGTCGTGTGCGACCGGAGCCTCGGGGAGCTTCATGCAGGTTCTCCTGTGAGGAGCTCGAACCGAAGGACCGGATTCCGTGAGCTCCGCACAATTGATCGTACTCCCGTCGGGCGAATTGACAATCGTGTGCGAGAACAAGGAACTTGTCCGGTAACCCGACGAATCAGGAGTTAGACGCTTCGACGCGGTGTAGACTCTGGGGTGATCGAAGAAACAGCGCAACTTGACGAGTCGTACACTCTGATTCCGCTAAAGCATTTAGCTTCTTGCCAAATTGGAGGCTCACAATGAACGATCAAAAAATGAACGAGCAGTCTTCTGGATTGCGAGATCAAGAGATCCATGCGGCACTGGACCAGCATTGGGCGGCGTCCGATGCCAACGATTTTGAAACGGAGCACCGCATCTATCACGAGGACGCGGTGCTGGAATACCCGCAGTCAGGGGAGCGAACCCGCGGTCGAAGCAACATACAGGGCCAACGCGCCAGTCAGCCGAACAAAAAGCGGTTTTCTATACGGCGAATCATTGGCGGCGGTGATCTTTGGGTCACCGAATTCATCCTGACCTATGACGGCAAGCCGTCCTACACCGTGAGCATCATGGAGTTCAGAGGCGACAAGGTTGCGCGGGAAACACAGTACTTTGCCGATCCATTCGTGGCTCCCGCATCGCGCGCTCAATGGGTCGAACGGATGGACACATAATCTCGAGGCGCGAGAATTCGCTGGCGATACCGCTGTTTGCGGTTTGCAGCGTAATTGTCGAGAGCGGAGATTAACGGCAGAGACCCGCTAAGTCCTGATTATCACGGTTAGCAGAGAAGTCGAACTGTACGATTTGGGGGATCGTTACAGCACATTCTCCGATGGAGGGACAAGAGATGGATTGGAAACGGTTGGTCCAGTTTGCGCTGTTGGGTAGCAGTGATTTGGAACAATATGCCATCCTGCTAGTACGCGTTTCGATCGGGCTGTTCTTCGCCATTTCCGGGGCAAACAAATTGTTTGTCGCGGGCGGCACGAACCCGGTTTACGATACGCTCGTTAAGGCCAAAGTCCCGTTTCCCCGTCAGACGGCCTATTTCGTGGCGGGTGTCGAGTTCGTGGGCGGATCCTTGGTGACCGTGGGGTTTCTTTCGAGCCCGGCCTGCGTGGCTTTATTGATCGATATGATTGTGGCCACGCTGACCAGCGCGCTTTCCACCTTGCCTGAAGGACTTTCGCCTCTTAGCTGGCTCGACGATTTGCTTTACCTTCCGGAAGTGCTGTACGTGCTCTTCTTTATCTGGCTGATCTGCTCTGGTCCGGGGAAGTTCAGTGTCGATTACTGGCTCGCCGGCAAGTTACTGGGGTGAACGGATCGACAAAGCAGCTTGTTGCTGGACAAGAGCTTGATGGTCATTACCCGAATTTTCCAGCCGCAGGACTGGCGCTAAGTCCTGACCAACGCGCTGCCGGACAAGTGAAGTCCTGGTACGGAAGCTGTGAAGAAACTCTCCGAATTTCCGCGTTGTAAAATAAAAAGTCTGCCGTAAGCTCGCGGCATGAGCCAAGAAAATACCATCAGTAAACAGCCTTTGATCCGCTACGTGAACCGCCAACAGATGAGTTGGCGAGCCGTGGATGTGGAGCACCTCATCGGCGAGGACCACCCACGTCAAATGTACGGTTACCGACTAATCGGGGACTTGCTGAAGTCTCGTCTGGCACGCAATTGTTAGCTTGTCATTTGCAAGATCGGTACGGTATCGTACCTGACTGTAAGGTGCTCTCCAGCTTTGGCTGCCACCTTAAATCGAGGCGGTCATGGCAAATTCTACCGTTATCGCGCGTGATAGCATCGGTCCGCGGAGCTGCGTGTCCATCGTGCGGCTCGGTCAAACACAGTAGGTTCCCAGCAGAGATGGCCATCCATTTTTCCGGCCTGAAGAATGTCAATAAGCCCACCGTTTGGCTCTTTCCTGAGGTTTTGGTCTGTCTGGATTGTGGCGTCTCGGAATTTACCGTCCCGAAGACCGAACTGTGTGTACTTGTAACAGGCGAGGCCGAGCAGCGGAAAGAGTCGCCCCTTGGATCATCTCAGCCGCACTCCTAGCGCCGCGAATCGCGAGATAACCGAAAAATCGGCGAGGTGGGGCGCGGCGTTAGTGGTACCACCTGTCGGATGATAGGAAATGAAGTATGCCCCGCCAGCGCCTCGGCGAATGGCTGGTACGAGGTCAGTGATCATCCGGGACTTCTGATCGTATCCTAAAGCCGGGTGCCCCGGATTCGGTGTTTGAACCTGGGTCTTGAGCTTGCCGTTTTTTGTCTTGGGAAATGCATTTCGGAAAATTTGGAAATCCACACCGTGTCTTCAGCCTACTCCCTCCGTCTAACGCTTTCCATCTGCCACTCGCGTCCGAATATTTGCAATTCCCTGCATAATACTTAGCCAATCGATATTCACGTGTTAAGCTTTCCCGTGTACGCCGCATCAAATCCCAACCATTCCTCTCCGCTAACAGCTCGATGTCGACAGCGCACGATTGATTACTCCTGCAGAATCCGCACATCCAGAAAACAGCCGCTTAACTCCTTTACAATCCGCACTTCCAAAAACGCTAACCTTAAAGTCCTTTAGAATCCGCACTTACAAATTAAGGGGGGGAGGGGTTCAAACTGCTAACCGGTTCTCCGCTACAGGCTGCCGTCTGCACCTTCCGTCCGCGAACCGCTTCCCTAACCACGCCATCTCGCCTCACTCAGCCGTTTTCCTTACCTCGTTACTTCCCTACTTCTTTACTTCGCCCTTTCGAGCCAGCGCAGGACCCTTTGCGCTCTTTTGTGCCGGCACCGGATGTGCTAGTCTCTCCCTGCGGAAATTCAGCCCCGTGCGACGCAAGTCCTCGCGCCGTAAGCGACTTCTCTCGGTTTCCAGATCGCGCTTCCGCTGCCGGAGGTCTCGTTTTGGGAAACCGCCATCGCCTGGGCTCAGTCACCGCCCTGCGGTCCCATGGGAACTTCGGCCGCCCCGAGTTGCACCGGGTCCCCGACCTGCACCGGGTCAGAGTTGCAGCGATTCAGAAAGAGGATGCGACTACAACCATGTCCGGCCAGCCCGCCACCTCCAAAACTTCCCAGCAGACTTTGGAAATCAAGCTCGCGCATTCTCCCGATTCCGACGATGCCTTCATGTTTTACGCCCTGGCCACACATAAGCTCGCCACGCCGGGCTATAAGTACACGCACGTGCTCTCCGATATTCAGACGCTGAATGACGCCGCGCTCAGGGAAACCTACGACGTCACCGCCGTCAGCTTCGCCGCCTATCCCACTCTGCGCGACAAATACATCCTGCTCGACTGCGGGGCGAGTTTCGGCGAAGGCTACGGCCCCATCGTCGTAGCCTCCAAGCCCTTGCACCAACAGGAGTTGGCTGGCAAGCGGGTGGCCGTCCCAGGACTGACCACCACCGCTTACCTGACACTCAAGCTGTTCGAGCCCAACTTTGACGCGGTCGTTATGCCCTTCGACAAGATTCTCGACGCCGTGCAGGCCAGCATCGTCGATGCCGGCTTGCTGATCCACGAAGGGCAACTTCTGTTTCCACAGCTCGGTCTGCACCGCGTACTGGATCTCGGGGTCTGGTGGCACGAGCGCACCAAGCTCCCGCTACCGCTCGGCGGTAATGCCGTGCGCCGCGCGCTCGGCCCGGAACTGGGCCGCCAAATCGCCCAAACCATTCGCGACAGCGTCGCCTACGGCCTCGATCATCGCGAAGAGGCCCTGAACTACGCCATGCAATTCGCCCGCGACATGGAAACTGAGCTCGCCGACAAATTCATCGGCATGTATGTCAACAAATGGACCATGGGCTACGGCGAGCGCGGCAGGCGAGCCGTGACCGAACTGATCAAACAAGGCACCGAGGCCGGATTGCTACCAGGCCCGCCAACAGTCGAGTTTCTTAGCGAAAACTAATCCAGCGCCAAAGTCCAAGAAACAATCGCCGGCAACTCAAGAAAGCCAAGCAAGAAAAAGCGAAGCTAAAGCCGAGCGAAGCAAGAAGCAGCCAGCGAGAACAGGACTCTAAAATTTCGAGTAGTTCGCCTAAAGTTTGTGACGCGCCTGCCGATATAAAGCTTGTCTGGCACCAAGCGACGAATGGCCGTCGAGCTTAGCCACCCCTCCCGTCGATCATTCCCATTCTGGGAATTCCTTGATGCATCGGACCGGCCCAGCATGCTTGGAGGTGAATTATGGCAACCACAGGTCTTGTTAATCTCGCGGAGAGCCTTCTGAATCAGACGGCGACGGCGCAGGAACTGCAAGCGCTGCCCGCAACAAACGGAACGGGCACAGCCACTGCGGGAGCGGTGAATACCCAAGCAATCCTGGATGAGTTTGTGCCCTCGTCACAAACCGGAGCCGCGAATGCGACCGCCGAGGCCGCGGGGTTGTTTACGGCTGCGCAAATTCCTTTGTTCACCGCGGCAGCGAATTCCTTGCTGTCGCAATCAACGCCCGCGCAGACAAATCCCGCAGTGGCGCCGGGAAACACCGTGGCTCCGCTGGTCCCGCCGCTAGTTTCGCTCCTGGAGGGCACAGCGCAAATCCCGATTCAAACAGTCGCCACCACGCCAGCTCCTGCGGCGGCCATACCTACTGCAGCAACGCTTGCTGTCGCTGTAGCTGGAGTCCAGGCCGGCACAAATGGGAATTCCACCGCCGCGAACGTTGCGCCAGTGGCGACGCCGCAGCAGCCCGCCGCAGCGACGAACAGCGCAAGCGCCATCGGTGCCGCTACCACGGCGGCGGCCGGTAACCTCGCGAACCAAGCGCAGTTGCAAACGCTCAATAATTCGCTGGCGGCGCTGGGCTTGAGTACGTCCGCCTTTCAGACGGTGGACCAAATCGCGAACGCGATCAACGATTTCAACCCGGACGCGTATAGCAGTCTCGTTTATCAGCTCGAAGCGGCGGCCCAAGCCGCGGCTTCGCAAACGCCAGCTTCGAACGTTGCTGCCGCGAGTACTCCAACGGCTGCCACACAGGATCCGGCGACCAATGTCGGCGCGGCCCGGCTGTCGCCGGCGTAAACACCAACGGCGGAACCTTCGCGCTGCCAGGAGTGTAGGTTCAGCTGACTTTCATCGGCATCATCGGACCGACCGCAGATCGCCTTGACGCTCCTTGCCGAATCCCTTACTGTCGTCGTCTCAATGAGATTTCTTGCCGCAACGTGGGAGCGCGCTCGGATGCTGGCCTTGGCACTGCCGCTGGCGATGGCCTACAGCGCTCATGGCCAGGCCGCCGCGGAATATCGGCCGCATGCCATGCAGCCGGAGCAGTGGCCGAAGCAAGCAGTGCGCGCGCCGCATGGCATGGTTGCGACTGATGAGCAGTTGGGCTCACAAGCCTGCGTGGAGATTCTGAAGCGCGGCGGAAACGCCGTAGATGCCGCAGTCGGCGTCGCCTTTGCGCTCGCGGTTGTCGAACCCGCAGCGGGGAATATCGGTGGCGGCGGCTTTATGCTGGTGCGCCTCGCCGACGGCCGCACCCAATTTCTCGACTACCGCGAAGTTGCGCCGGGTAAAGCCACGCGCAACATGTATATTGGCGCGGACGGCAAACTCATTCCCAACGAAAATGTTACCAGCTCGGTGCTCGGCTATCGTTCGGTGGCGGTGCCTGGAACGGTCGCCGGGCTTGAGCTGGCGCTGAAAACGTACGGCACGCTGAGACTAGCGGAGGTCATGGCGCCCGCGATCCGTCTGGCGAAAGAGGGTTTTCCTGTCAGCGAACACCTCGCCCGCGAACTGAACGAGGAAAAATCCGGCCTTCAGCAATTTCCCGTCAGCAAGCGCATTTTCTTGAATGACGGCAAGATGCTGCATGCGGGCGACACGCTGCGCCAACCGGAACTCGCGGCTACGTTGCAACGCATCGCCAAAAATGGCGCCGCCGAGTTCTACCGTGGCGAGACCGCGCGCCTCGTGGTCGACGACATAACGCGCAACGGCGGCATCATCACGCTCGACGATCTCGCGCAGTACCAACCCAAAGTTCGCGAAGTGTTGCATGCCGAATACAAAATCAACGATCGTGAGGGCTCCGCTCACAGTTGGGAAGTGCTGACTTCGCCGCCCCCTAGTTCTGGCGGCGTGGCTATCATCGAAGCGCTCAACATGCTCAAGAATGTTCCGCTGAAGGGCTGGGACGACGTCGAGAGCGTGCATATGGTCGCGGAGACAATGCGCCGGGTCTTCGCCGATCGCGCTGCGTATCTGGCCGACCCGGATTTCTCAAACGTGCCGGTCGCCGGACTGACCGATCCCTGCTACGCGAAGGAACTCGAGGACACCATCGATCCGCAGCATGCGTCGTCCAGCAAAACCGTCAAAGCCGGGACACCGCACACTTGCGCGCGAACCTCATCCACCGCGGCGCCAACAACCGTGAGTTTTAACGACGGTCCGCACACGACGCACTTTTCCGTGGTCGACGCGGCTGGAAACGCCGTCGCCAGCACTTACACGCTGAACGACAGCTACGGTTCGCATGTCACCAGTCCCGCGGGATTTCTGCTGAACGATGAAATGGACGACTTCACGACGCAGCCAGGCGTCCCGAATGCACTGTTCGGCTTGATCCAGTCCAATGCCAATGCGATTGCGCCCGGACATCGACCCCTTAGCTCGATGTCTCCGACGATTCTGCTTCGCGATGGCAAGCTCAGCTTCGTGACCGGATCGCCCGGCGGCCCGACAATCATTTCCGCGACGCTGCTGAGCGTCATCAACTGGATGCGGCTCGGCATGGATGCGCAAGCCGCCATCAACGCTCCACGCTTCCATCACCAGTGGCTGCCGGATTTAATTTTGATGGAGCAGAACTTTCCTGAGGCGATGGAGAAGGAGTTGCAGGCGCGGGGCTTCACGACAAAGCGCCGCGGTCACATCGGATTGGTCAACGCGATTGGCGTCGATCCCAAGACCAGCGACCGGCTCGGCGCCGCTGATCCTCGCGACGGTGGCAGCGCCGTGGGGTATTGACCTCTGTTCACCAGTTGGCGAAGACGGCAAGCAAAAAAGATTAACGCGGAGAGCACGAAGGAGGCACAGGGAGCGCGGCGATGTGGCCCTTCGCTGCTTTTTTCTTCAGTCCGCTGCCCTCTTTCCTCTCTCGAACACCTAAAGGACGAAGCCGCGAGCTAGTTCTTAAAACTCGTGGATAATATCCTAGGCACGTCTATGCAAAGATTCTTCTCAACGTACATCTTCGTTTCTCGCAAACTCACACGCGAACTGCTCGGTCAGATTTCGAATGCCGGTTTTGCAGGGCTGGAGATTTTCTGCTCGCGCAGTCACTTCGACTACACCGCAAGAACTGAGGTACAAGAGATGGGGCGAGCGCTCGCTGACAATCGCCTCATGTTGGCCTCGCTTCACGCGCCCACCAGCCGTGACTTGAGCGCCACCCGCGAAGGCGGCCAGCCACTCTCGATCTGCGAAGTCGAACGCGTCCGCCGCATCGAGGCCATGGACGAGCTCAAACGCGCCCTCGATGTTGCGGAAGAAATCCCGTTTTCTCGAATGATTTTTCACATGGGCGGCCCGCGCGAAACCGCCGACCCCCGCAAGCGTGACGCGGCCTTCAGCTCGCTCGAGCATTTGATACTGCACGCGCGTCATCGGGGCGTCACCATTTGCGTGGAAAACACTACCAGCGAGATGGGCGCGCCAAAGTATCTGCGCTCGTTCGTGGACGAAACGCGTCTTGCCGGGCTCCGCTTTAATTTCGATATCGGCCACGCGCATCTGGCCGACGGCCCCGAGGAAAGTCGCATCGCGGACAGCTTTGAGCCACTGCGCGAACTTGTTGCGGGCGTGCATGTCCACGACAATCATGGAGAAAAGGACGAGCACCTTCCGGCCTACGACGGCGCCATCGATTGGGCCGCTGCCGTGAAGGTTCTCAAGACCGCGCCGGAAGCAAGTCTCCCATTGACGCTGGAACTGAAGGAGAAGATCGGTCCCGAGGCGCCCAGCACGCAGGAGCAACTCGCGGCCGCGCGCAAATCCGTGGACCGTTTGGAAGAGGAGTGGGGGTAAAGGCGGCCCGGCTCGGGCTATTGCATGCAGCCGGGATTCTCCTCGGAATCGTAGGTTCCGCAGAGCGGCGGGTTGTATGACGACTGCTGATCGTTGTTGTCTAGACTGCTGAGCGCCTGAATGCCGGTGTCCAGCAAGTTCCATCCGGCCAGGCCCACAGGAGCCCAGGGGTTCAAGGCGAGGCTGCTAAAGTTCAGCGCAAGACCGAACAGATCGCCTAGAAACCAGAAGTCGTTGCCACCGCCGTACCCTCCTCCGCCGTACCAGCCCCCGCCGTGCCATCCCCCGCCACCATACCATCCACTCCGACCATAGCCATAGCTGCCGCGACCATGACCGTAGTGACTGAAGTCGCCATGCCCATAGCCTTGGCGTCCGAAGCTATTCCGCGCGAAGCTATTGCCTTCGAAACCGTGAGAGTGTGATCCGCCGAATTGTGCTGATCCGGATCGCGAGAACGATGCATTCGTGAGGTTCCCACCTAAGAAGCGCGAGTTGCCGAAATTGGACCGGCTGTGATTCGCATTAAAATAGGAGCCGCCTGACCCGTACGAATTCCCGCGGCTCGACAAGTTTTCCTGAGCGGATCGAGCGCTTGGCGGCCTGTCGGAGCCAGAGAACGTTCCTCGTCGCATCGTGCTTCCGGCAAGTTGACTGCCGCGCGAAGAAGACGACGACGTCCAACTCGCGGAACTCGCTCGACCAACCGGCCGATTCATGTCCGATGAAAGGACTCGCCCCGCCGGGGTTCCCCGACCGGAACCCCAGCCACCGCGACCGAATTCATTGGGCGAGTTTGTTTGCGAGTTGGGCGGACGATTCGGGTTAAACGAGGAATTTGCTCTCATCCCGCCACCCGAAGTATTTCTCGCCAGCGAAGCGCTTCTTCCCGACCAATTACTGAGGCCCTGCTGAGAACTTGGCGGCCGGTTCGCGCCGAACGAAGTGGCAGACCTCGACGTGTTTCCCCAACTCGAGCTTGGGCTCGAACTGCGCCCAGACCAAGTTCCCGAATTCGACCGTCCAGCGGAAATCCGATTGGCATTCGACCAGCCGCTGCGCCGGTATCCAGAGTTTGCGGATTGCCGGGACGAGAACGATCCGAACCCTTCATTGGATGCGCCGCTGTTTCCTTGCCGTGAGGCATGGAGTCCGCCCGAAAAGCCGTTATGTCGGCTGCCGCCGTTAAAGTGTCCACCGCCCCGAGACGCGCTGCTATGAAAGCCACCGACGTGGGAGTGGCCGCCGCCGTGAGATCCCCCGCCGTGAAATCCGCCGCCGTTCGAGTGCCCGCCACCTCCGTGGGACCCGTGCCCGCCGTGCGACGCGGCCGCGGAACTCGCTGCGCCGGCGACAACGCAGGCTACAACCAGGAGCATGCTTTTGAGGAGGGTCGGCTTCCGCATCTCATTCCTCCATCAGACTCAAGAGAAGGACTCAACGTCACGGTGCTTATCCGTTCAACCCTTCCGGCGCCCGCGTTAAGGGCAGTGGTCATTGTGGAGCACGTAAACCCCCCAAGGCATTATCACGATAACTTACTGAATGCAAAAGCGTTATCTTTTTCACGGGACTCAAGCCCCTGACAGATCCTTCTGACACCGACGCCCCTCGCCGACAGCGGCGATGCTCCCTGCCCGTCGGAAATTGTGCCATGGTTGAGGCCGGGCGGGGCAAGCCCCGCCCCTACAAGGGAGTCGGACATACCGAAGGATTCGGATATACAATCGCTGGATGGCTGTGAACCCCAAAATTTCGGAATTCGTCGAACGCGCCAGAGGTAGCGGCACGTCCGAACAGTCCATCGTCGGAATCTTGACGGCTCGCGGATGGCCGGAAAAAGAGGTCTACGAAGCGCTCGCCGCCCAGTATGAACGGCTGACGGGAATCGAAATCCCCCGCCGTGGCAGTGCCGGAACCGCTGCCAAGGACGCCTTCTTTTATTTGCTGGTCTTCTCCACGCTGGCGACGTGGACTTGCGGCCTGGGCTGGCTGGCATTCACGCTGATCGATCACTGGTTCGAGGATTCGCTCTTTTCCAACGGCTACTATCCGCAAATGGAGAGTTACAGTATCGCCTCGGCGCTTGCGACGATCCTTGTGGCGTTTCCTGTCTACCTGTTGGTGTCGCGCGCCATCGTCAGCGAGGAGCGAAAGCATCCTGAGAAACTGGATTCGCCGGTCCGCAAGTGGCTGACGTACATGGCGCTCGTTGTTGCGGCCGCGGTTTTTATGGGCGACCTGATTGCCGCGCTGACAACTCTTTTGCGCGGCGAGCTTACTTCGCGATTTGTTGCCAAAGCGTTCGTGGTCCTGGTGATCTCGGGCGGCGTCTTCTTTTACTATTTCGCGGGCGTGCGGAAATCCGATGAACCCCGTGCCCTCGGCCGACTGAGTCGAGACAGGATGATGGCGCTGATCAGCGCGGTAACCGTCCTGGTGATGGTAGTTCTGGGATTTTCGTACCTGGGAGCACCGAAGAAACAGCGCACGCTGCGAGCGGACAGCAAGCGGGTGCAGGACCTGTATCAATTGAGCAATCAAATCAATGCTCATTGGAATTCCAGCAGCCATAAACTACCCGAGCACCTGGACGAACTTTCTGGCGTTGTCTTGGCCGATCCCATCACGCGTGTGGCCTACGGGTATCACGTCAAGGAAGGAAGCCAGTACGAACTGTGCGCGACATTTTTCATGGAGAATCGCGGAAAAGACGAAATATCGCGCCGAAGCCAGTGGTCGCATCCGCCGGGAAACCATTGCTTTGCGCTGGACGCAGCGAATGCGGCAGAGAATCCCTACATCTACTTTCCGAACTAGAAAAACAACCAGCGAGCGCTGCGCGGCCTGCGTCTGAGGTCGCATCTTTTCAGTGAAGCGCGATATTCTATAGGTCAGGTCGCACTGCTTCGGAGGACGGAATAATGCCACACCCTGAAACGCTGCACGTTCCCGCGACGGAGCCGCGCAGCGACGCAACTCAAGGCCACGACGCGAAAGGGACCATGACGATCATCGCCATCGAAGACGCAGGAAAGCACGACGGCCAGGAAGTCACGATTCGCGGCTGGCTGTACAACCTTCGCGAGTCGGGCAAGCTGCTTTTTCCGATTTTTCGCGATGGTACGGGCATTATTCAGGGCGTGGTCGCGCTGAAGGAAAATCCCGAGGCGTTCGCGGCGCTCAAGGGTTTGACACAGGAATCCAGCGTCATCGTGACCGGCAAAATTCGCGCCGAGCAGCGGGCTCCCGGCGGCTATGAGATCGGCGTCACGCAAATCAACGTGGTGCAGAGAGTTTCCGAGAGTCAGCCGTATCCCATTCAGCTGAAAGAGCACGGCGTCGATTTCCTGCTGGATCACCGGCATCTCTGGATGCGCACGCCGCGGCAGGCGGCAATCTTGCGCATTCGCGCCGAAGCGGAGCGGGCTGCGCGCAACTACATGGACAGCCAAGGCTATACGCTGACGGATGCGCCGATGTTTACGCCGGCGGCCTGCGAAGGGACATCGACACTGTTTGAAGTGAATTATATTGATGATCAGAAGGCTTATCTCACGCAGAGCGGTCAGCTCTACATCGAAGCGACCGCCATGGCGCTCGGCAAGGTCTACACCTTTGGACCGACGTTTCGTGCGGAAAAATCGAAGACACGCCGCCACCTCACCGAGTTCTGGATGCTGGAGCCGGAGGCGGCTTACGCCGATCTCAACGATATGATGGCACTTGGCGAAGGCCTGGTTAGCACCATCGTGCAATCGGTGCTGCAGAACAAGCCGCGCGAGTTGGAGACGTTGAAACGCGACACCAAGAAGCTCGAAAACGTTAAGCCGCCATTTCCTCGGATCAGCTACGAAGACGCCATCAAGTTGCTGCAGAAGCAGGGCAACTCATCGAAATTTGGCGATGACATCGGTGGCGACGAAGAGACCATCGTCTCCAGCGAGTTCGACCGGCCGGTGATGGTGCACCGCTACCCGGCTTCGATCAAAGCGTTCTACATGCAGCCGGATGCCGAGCGGCCCGATCTCGCCCTTGCCTTCGACATGCTCGCGCCGGAAGGCTACGGCGAAATCATTGGCGGCAGCCAGCGTATTCACGACTACGATCTCCTGGTTAAGCGATTGAAAAAACATAACTTACCGGAGGAATCCTTTCAGTGGTACCTCGACCTGCGGCGCTATGGCAGCGTTCCCCACTCCGGATTTGGCATGGGACTTGAGCGCACGGTGGCCTGGATTTGTGGCGTCGAGCACATCCGCGAGGTCATCCCCTTTCCGCGCATGCTGTACCGCGTGTATCCTTAGTTGGGGTAGTTGACGTCGCTTCCCGCACTTTTCGTTGGATTTCTCGCATTCTAGAGTGACTGTTGCACCGTGACGTGTGACTCGTGCGCTCCTGCCCTGAAGGTGTGCCAGTCACCAATCGTGAGTCATCAGTCATCGCCTCAGGATCTTCGCATGTCGCAAAAAGTTCGCATCATCGGCGTACCCATGGACCTTGGCCAGAGCCGCCGTGGCGTGGACATGGGCCCATCGGCGCTTCGCGGCGCCGGCCTGCAGGCAGCCATCAAGAAGCTCGGGCTCACCGTCGAGGACATCGGCAACCTGGAAGTGAAGCAGCCTGAGGAAATGCCCGTCGGCGAAAAACGCGCCAAGTATTTGCAGGAGATTGCCGAAACCTGTCTGGACATCGCTAAAACCGTGGAAAAATCGCTGACCGAAAGTTTTCTCCCCGTCGTTCTTGGGGGGGACCATTCCATCGCGGCTGGCGTGGCTGCCGGCGTAGCAAGTTTTTACCGCCAGCAAAAGAAAGATATCGGGTACCTCTGGCTGGACGCGCACGGCGACATGAATACGCCGGATTCCTCGCCGTCTGGCAACGTTCACGGCATGCCGCTCGCGGCCATCATGGGTTACGGAGCACCGGAGCTCGTTGACCTGATGGGTTTCAAGCCCAAGGCCGAGCCGGGCAACATCGTGATCGTCGGGGCGCGGGATTTGGACGCGCAGGAACGCAAGATCGTGAAGAAATCGGGGATTCACGTGTTCACGATGCGGGACATCGATGAGCGGGGGATGCGCGATGTCATGTCCGAAGCGCTGAAGTATGCGATGGACGATACTGCGGGTGTCGCGGTCAGTCTGGACATGGATTTTGTCGATCCCGCCGACGCGCCCGGTGTCGGCACGCCGGTGCGCGGCGGCGTCACCTATCGCGAAGCACATCTGGCGATGGAAATGATTGCCGATAGTGAAGCGATGGTTTCACTCGAAGTCGTCGAGATTAATCCCATCCTCGACGAACACAACCGCACGGCGTTGCTGGGCGTAGAGCTGGTGCTGTCCGCCCTGGGTCAAAAAATACTCTAGCTGCTCCGCCATGGAAACACTGCCTCGCGCGAAGCTTCTAGCCCGCAGCCTTTTCTGGAAAAATACTGAACGTGTCCAGCGAAACAAAGCGATTACGGGTGGGAGTTCTCTTTGGCGGGCGCTCTGGCGAGCATGAAGTTTCGCTGGCCTCCGCCGCTTCCGTGATTCGCGGGCTCGATCCCGCAAAGTACGAAGCCGTGCCCATCGGAATCACCAAGGAAGGTCACTGGCGGATTGGCGTGGGCGCCCAAAAGATGCTGCCGGACGTTTTGCGCGGCGGCGATCCCGTCATGATGACCGCCGACCCGACGGATGCGTCACTTATGCCGCTGAAAGGCGGCGGCCCAGGCCAACACCTGGATGTAATTTTCCCCGTGATGCACGGAACGTTCGGCGAAGACGGCACCCTCCAGGGCCTGCTCGATCTTGCGGGGCTGCCGTTTGTTGGCGCGGGCGTGCTCGGGTCCGCCATCGGGATGGACAAAGACGTCGCCAAGCGCTTGCTGCAGGTGGCGAAAATTCCCGTGGTGCCGTGGATCACCGTTCATCGCCATGACTGGGAAAAGAATCCGAAGCAAATTCAGCGCGCGATTGAAAAAAAGTTCAAATACCCCGTTTTTGTGAAGCCGGCAACGTTGGGCTCCTCGGTCGGCATGACCAAAGTCCATTCTCGGGCGGAACTCGCCCCGGCGCTGAATCTGGCTGCCGAATTCGCGATGAAGATTCTGGTTGAGAAAGCCATGGTCGCGCGAGAGATCGAAGTTTCCGTGCTGGGGAACAATGACCCCAAGGCTTCCATCCCCGGCGAAATCGTGCCACACCGCGAGTTCTACGATTACACCGCGAAATATCTCGAAGACGGCACGCAGCTCCTGATTCCCGCGAAACTCAAAGGCGCGCAAGTGAAAACGATCCAGTCGCTGGCAGTGGCGGCATTTCGCGCACTCGAACTGAGCGGCATGGCCCGCGTCGATTTCTTCCTGGAAAAACGCTCCGCCGGCAAGCTTTTTCTCAATGAAGTGAACACCATCCCTGGTTTCACCTCGATCAGCATGTACCCCAAGCTCTGGGAAGCCAGCGGAATTCCCTTTCGTGAGCTGATCGATCGATTGATCGCGCTGGCGCTCGAACAACACGCCGAAAAAGTCCGCACGAAGTACGAAATCGAGCTGCCCGAGGGCGCGGCTGGCGCGCTGCAGGGCTGAGCTCTACCCGCCGAAATCATTTACTCTCACGCATAAATTTTGTTACGGTGTCAGTGTCGCAGAACGCGCGTTCATCGCCTCGTTCCAGCGGCTGCTCTGACGCTCGCAGGGCAGGAGATCCTAACTTGTCACTTCTCGATCCGCCTCCAGCAACATCGCACAAATCCCGGCCACTGGCCTTCACGATTGCAGCGTTCGTGCTGGTTGCCATCGTGTCCCTCTGGTGGACGTTTCGCTTTTACCCAGAAAAACGAGCCGTGGCGAATTTCTTCGACGCAGTGGTCGCCGGCGATACGGCAAAGGCCTACCAACTCTGGAAGCCCAAGCCCAGCTACAAAATGGAGGATTTCCTAGCGGACTGGGGCCCGAACGGCTACTTCGGGCCGGTGAAGAGTTACCGCGTCATGCGCGAGAGCTCGCCTGCGGGTTCAAATGCTGTCGAAGTTGCGGTAGCAATCAGTCCGTATTCGCCCATGCCGAGTCCCGTCGACCCAGCGACGAAAGAACAGAGCCAGAAAACCCGCGTCATCGGCATCTGGGTCGTCACAAGCGACAAGTCGCTGACATTCCCACCATGAAAAATGGCGCGATTCGTGGCGCGCAATTCACGAATTCGGCGCTCTTCGCAGGCGACCGCGAAACGCAACCTATAGCCGCTCTCTCCAAGAGGCGAGGTTTAGAGCCAACGCCACCCATGCGTCACGATGTGGTGCGCCCAGAGCTGAGGATCTCCGGCCTCGAAAATCGGGGGTATCGAGAATCCCAAATCAAGCTTCCCGCCGAAGTTCATCCAAAGCGTGCTGAAGCTCCGCCGGACTGACGCTAGCGGTACCAAGCTTCCCAACAACAACGCCAGCCGCAATGTTCGCAAGCATAGCGCCGTCCGGTAGCGAAGCACCGGCAGCTGAAGCCAGCGCCAACACACTGAGCACCGTGTCGCCTGCCCCGGTAACATCAAACACCTGACGCCCAGTAGCCCCGCGATCAACCCCAGCTTGACCCACCCGGGCGTAGGTCACCTCGAAACTCGTAGCCGGAATATTCAGGCGCCGCGGCGAGGATTCTTCGAACAAGCTCATCCCTTTTTCGCCCTGCGTAATCAGCACCGCGCCAGCCCCAAAATGCGCCAGCAGTCCCCGGCCCACTTCCTCGACTGATTTTTCATCACTAAGGGTCTGCGAAACGAACTGCCCAGCTTCCTTGGCATTACAAACGATGGCCTTCGCGCCGCGATACGCGTACAGGCGCGACCTCTTCGGTCCGACAAACACCGCCACCTTCAGCCGATGACAAGCGCTAAGTACGCGGTCGGCAAATTCGTCGGTGATCAGGCCTTTGTCGTAATCCGAAAGCACAAGCGCGTCCAGGCCCTTCAGCGCGGCGAACAGCGAGCGCAAGATGCGCTCTTCGGTTTGCGGACGCAGCGGCTCGCGCCGTTCGCGATCAACGCGCACCATATGCTGATGCCGGGCAATAATTCGCGTCTTGACGGTGGTAATGCGCTTGGGATCAGCAACCACCCCTTTGTGAATAATGTTCGCCGCATGCAAGCATTTTCGCAGCGCAGCCCCTGGCTCGTCAGCCGCCTCCTTACTTCCCGCACCCCCAATCACGCCAAACATTTCCACCCGCGCGCCAAGTGCCGCAAGATTCGCGGCCACATTCCCAGCTCCGCCCAGGCATTCGCTCTGTTCCACGAAATCCACGACCGGCACCGCCGCCTCCGGAGACAGCCGCGAAGCCGTGCCCCAAAGATAACGATCGAGCATAAGATCGCCCACCACCCCGACGCGTTTGCCCCTCATCCGCGGCACGACGGGCACTAACCGAGGCACAGATTCAGCGAGAGTAGCGGAAGTGGGTGATTTTTCCATGCGTTAGCGCCCGGTCATTCCGGGGCGATGGTAGCTTCTTCGATCAGCATGACAGGAATTTCATCGCGCACGGGATAAACGCGCCGGCACGCCTGACATTTCAAGCCCGCGTTGTCCGCGGTGGGCTTCACCGGCGCCTTGCACGCCGGACAAACCAAGATGTCCAGAAGTTCTTGCGGGATTGACATGATTGGCTCCATGGTTTCGAGTTGCCACTGTAGCAAAGCAGGGGTCGACCGTCGATAGCCTGCGGTTAGAGCGAGCAAGCGGAAGGCGCAACACCCGAAAATTGCGGGCCAGCTTCCGGTAAGCGCCTAAATCAGGAGAGTGGTCTGGACAAGGATCGGCAAATCACGGCCAGTAAATGTGTTCTTTCTGGCACAGACGCTCATTTAGCCACGGGTTAGTCTACTTATGGGTTCCGATGCGTAAGAGCGTGCAAATTGAACTCCAGCATCAAAAACGGATTGTAAAGAATGCCGATGCGAAACTGAATCGAGTAAGGAAAGGCAAGATTATGTGGCAGAAGAAATGTCCAGTCTGTCGTCTGCCTATGGAAAAGGCCCGTCCCACCGAGACTGTCGCTTGCGTGCGGCAAGTACATCTGGAAGGGTTAGGCATTGCCGCATAGAGGTTCCGGTTGACTGGCCACGGGCCGGGCTGGGTAGGAGGTATCATCTGGCTCTGAAGAGAGAAGTGCCGACAACTCGCTGCACCGAGTGCGGCGCGGCAGGATACAACCCCTCGGTGGCGAACGGTCGATGCAACAAGATTATCGGCGGGGAACGCTGCCACGGGATAAACCAGAGCGCTACCAACATCGCTGACTGGGAAGAATGCGCTTACTGCAGGGCGACCGGTTTTGAACGCAACAAGATTTGTTCGCAATGCCGAGGTGTAGGATTTCTATTCGTCGGCATAATCGAGCCCGCTATCCATCGCTCGCTTTGACGGGGAGCGGAGCATGGGACAAACGGCTCACCCGCTACCTTCCAGAAACAACAGCTCGTACATAGCGCGTTACTGCCAGCGAAGTGCCACTGCCGGATCCACCCGCATCGCACGCCATGCCGGAAACGCCGCAGCGGCCAGCGTAACGAGCACCGTGAACGCGGTCGCCCCGGCGTACACCAGTGGGTCCGCCGGACTGACCCCAACGAGCATCGCCGAAATGACCCGCGCCAGCGCCGCCGCAGCCAGCGACCCCACAACCAGGCCTACCAACGCAAATGATATGCCCTGCCGGATCACCAATCGCATGATGTCCCTTGGCTGGGCGCCCAGCGTGACGCGAATCCCAATCTCGCTGGTCCGCTGCGCCACCGAATACGCCATCACGCTGTACAGTCCGACCGCCGCGAGCAGCAATCCCAATCCGCTCAGCACGCTTAACAGACTCGCCGCAATCTTTTCTCCGAACAGCGACGCGGCAACGTACTCCGTCATTGGTTCAGCACCGAAAATCGTGAGCGATGGATCAATCGCCGCCGACTCGCGCCGCAGCGCCGCAATCGCTTCGCTCACCGACCCCGAGGTTCGTACGTGGAACGTCAAACCGTATTCCGGGCGGAAAATCTGCCGGATGGGAATGTAGAAGTATGGTTGAGGATTCTCATTGACCCGGTGATACTTGCTGTCTTTCGCGACGCCCACAATCGTGAACCATTCGCCCCACCCATGCACTTTGCGCCCGATCACACTGCGATTAGCCATAAATCGGCGCACAAATTCCTGATTGACGATCATTACTTTCAACGACTTCGGGTCATCGCGCAGGTCGAAATCACGCCCTTCCCCCAGCGGAATCTTCATCGATTCAAAGAACCCGGGTGAAATCAGATCTCGATAGATCTTCATGTTTTCGTTCGCGGCGGGAACGTAACCTTCCACTTCCAGCGACTCCCAATTTCCTCCGCTGAATCCTAGAGGTACGGAATCGTCGTAACTCACCGACGTTACGCCGGGTTGCTGCTCGAGACGCTCCCGCAGACGCCGGCAGAATGTGTCGGTCTGCTGCGCATCGTAGTTGGCGGTGGAGAAATCAAATTGCCCCAACGCGACGCCCTCCGGCGAAAAACCGGGGTCCATCGCCCGCGCGGTCTGGAAGCTTTTCAAAAAGAGTCCCGCTCCAACCAGGGCAATCACCGCGAGAGCAACCTCGGAAATCACCAGCAGCCCGCGCAAACCGTGCGATTGAGCGCTGGAGGTCGCGCTGCGACCGCCTTCCTTCAGGACTTCGTTAATGTTCGCGCGCGTCGCGTGCAGCGCCGGAACAAGTCCCGCAAGAACGGCTACGACAAATGCCAGTGCGATCGTGAACGCTAGTACCTGGCCGTCCAGCGGCGGCTGCAACATCGTGGGCCTGGACACTCCGGGAAGCAGCCACCTCAATGCGCCGCCCATCAAACTCGCAAGCACCAGGCCGCACAACGATCCTCCGATAGCCATCAGCAACGTCTCGGTAAGCAGCTGCTGCGTGAGCCGAACCGGCCGCGCACCCAACGCCAGGCGAATGCTGAACTCTTTCAGGCGCCCGGTAGCGCGAGCCAACAACAGGTTCGCGAGGTTCGCGCAAACAATCAGCAGCACCACGCCGCTGGCACCCATCAAAATGGTAATTGGTGTCAGCAAGATCGACTGTGTGCCGAAGTGCGACTGCCACATGGGTAGCACCGTGGCCCCGACTCCCTGGTTCGAGTCCGCGTCGGCCACCGCCATGCGATTGGCCAGCGCTTGTACTTCGCCACGCGCCTGCTCGATCGAAACCCCTGGGGCCAGCCGCGCCATCATCATGAAGTTGCGCGTATTGCGGTCTCGTAACATCCACGTCCCGGTGTGTGTCAACTGACCATACATCGTCAGCGGCATCCACATTTCGTAGTCCAGCCCCGAACGTGTGCCGTGGAAGCCTTCGGGGGTTACCCCGATAATGGTGAAAAGCGTTTGGTTGATGCGCAGGCTCGATCCGATGGTCGACGGATCGGTGTGATAGTGAACTTTCCAATAGCTGTGACTTATGACCACCACTGGGTGCGCGTTCTGGGCGTCATCGCGTTCCGCGCCGGAAAAGAAACGCCCCGCTTCTGGCTGGACCCCAAGCAGATCGAAAAAGTTGCCCGATACCAGTTCGCCCCAAACTTGCGAGGTCCTCGGAGGGTCTCCCACCGAAAAAACATTTCCAGCGCGCGCCGTCACTTCGTGGACTAGACGCAGATTGTCGCGGTAGTCACGAAAATCGAGATAGGACGTGGTAAGCGGCTCGCCATCCGCAGCGGTGTTTTCTACCACGACGATACGCTCTGTTTGAGTGGCGCCCGGGAGTGGATTCAGCAGCAGCGAACGCATCCAGCTAAAGATCGTGGTGCTGGCGCCGATGCCGATGCCAATCGTCAGAACGGCAACGGCGGTGAACCCGGGACTTCGCGCCAGCGTCCGCAACCCGTAACGAATGTCGCGCAGCAGGGTGCTCATAGGCAGAATGAGAAATGCAAACGGCTGACCATCCTAAGTCGTTGAAAGCACGGAGCAGGGTTGAGTCTTACCATCTTGCACTGTCCGTTTGTGGGAAAATACGTCCGGGAGCCGGACACGATTTCGCGATCGTCACATCCGGGCGAGAAAAGCAGCAAGCCGCTTTAGCGCTACTTCTTCGCTTGCTTTTCCTGGACCCAGTTCGCCGATTTCTGGAAAGCCTCCTGCGAGGCCTGATGCGCCTTGACCGAGTGTTCCATCGCCTGTCTGGAATGCTCGTGTCCCGTCTCGTGATCGCCCTTACCTATGTGCGCCGCCGCAGCCCGGTGGGCATGTGCGGCAAGCTCGTGGAACTCCGCGGCTCTCTGGTGCGAGTCCTGTGGCATGATCGGCTCCTTAAATCTTCAGGCACTCCTCAGGCTAACATTCATTCTATGGCACCGAGGGCTCGCGGCACGGCATTGCCTCGTACAGTCTGACGAATATTTCGTTCAAAAGGCGCGGAGCTATTTCGGCGCCGGGACCACCGTTTCGAGCTGGGCGATTTGTTGCTTGATAACGTCGGCGTTCGGCCCCGCCGGCACATAGGTCAGACAGTTGCGCAAACGCTGCAGCGCGCCGGCGTAGTCCCCTTTCCCGGCAAGAATGACGGCCAAGAGTTGCTCGGTGTTTGGCGCCGTGTGCAGCGGGTCCATGGCGAGGGATTTAGTGGCGCTGGCTGCGGCGACATCCGCCTTGCCCAGCTTAAAATTCCCCAGCGCGTTGTAATACCAAGTTTGCGGCGAGCCGCGCGGGTTGAGCTCCAACGCGTGCGTCGTATTATCGACAACGTCCTGCCACTTGCCGGCTTGCGCTGCGATCGGCGCGAGGTGCTCATACGGAAGAATGAATTTCGGATCGGCGGCAATCGCCTTTGAGAAGGAACTTGCAGCGTCCTGCGGCTTGGAGGTTTCCTGAATCTTGCCCAGCTGATACCAGGCTTCGGCAAACTGCGGGTACACCTGCACCGCTTTTTCCAGATCCTTTTGGGCTTTGTCCGGTTTCTGGTCCAGCCATTCGGTACGCGCCTTATCAAACGCTTTCATGGCGTCCTTTGGGGCGGACGCCGTGGTGCTGCTGACCGCGGCTCCCGCCGATCCTTCTTCCCGCTTCAGCGTAATGGTGCCGATATTCGGGTCGTCCAGCATATTGTGGTTCACGATGGTGAGCGAGCTAGAATCGAAACCCGCCAGTGCGGCTTGTACGTCGCATCCGACGAACTGCGCCGCGAATTTAGGTTTCACTTCCGTACTGCCGACTGCGGGGGCGTCGGCGCTCGTCGGAGCGATCAGGAAATTACCCTTGGGATCACTGATGGAAGTGTAGCGAGTCTTTCCGGCGCACATCACGTTAAGCGGAATGGGCTCCCAGGGTAGCGCGCCTCCCGCCACCTTCACGTTGCCCGCAAGATAGTCTCCGGGACGCCCTTGGCGGACCAAGGCATCCCAGTTCGCAGCTTTTCCAATATCGGTGGAAGCCCCAGGTCCCGCCGCGGGATTCGTCGGTGGGTTTGTCCCACTGGAAGTGGCGCCGCCGCGACTTTGTGGAAAGGTTGTTATGTTGAAAGTGAGGAACGCCGAGAGGAACAGAAACACTTTCGTTTTCATGTTGCGCCTCACACGAATTATCCTCCAATTCAGAGCGCGCCTGAAAGAGAAATGCTTCTGCAAACCAAGGATGCTGGCGAACTCATTGCTGGTTTCGCATAACGACCAGAATCAATATTAGCGAGAGCCGCCGGGTCCACGTGCGTTTCCGGGCGCCACAAGTGGAAATCGCGCTCCGTGTGTGTTACATACGGCGCGTCACATTCGATTTGGAAGCGCAGGCAACGAGCGGAGGAATCATGAATGGAAAGTGGAAACTGGCTCTAATTTTGATGATGACGGTATTCGCGATTCCGTCCTTTGGCCAAGCGCCGGCACAAGCGCCGCAGGACAAAACCGTAGTCGTTCTGGGACAGACCCTGCACTACTGGGATGTGGGATCTGGTCCGATCGTAGTGCTGGTGCATGGATTGGGGAGCAAAAAAGAAAATGATTGGGGACGCGCGGTAGGCCCGCTATCGCAGAAATTCCATGTGATCGCGCCGGACCAGCTTGGCTTTGGGCAATCGGACAAGCCGCTAATCGACTACAGTATTCAGACCTACGTGGATTTCCTGAACGAGTTTTTGCACCAACTGAAAATAGAGAAAGCCACGCTGATTGGCGAATCGCTGGGCGGCTGGATCTCGGCGCTCTACACGTTAGAGGCGTCGACCGATAAGCACATGGTTCCGGTGGAAAGATTGGTGCTGGTAGATGCCGCGGGCCTAAAGCAGGACAAACCGATACCCGACCTGAATCCGAGCACCTTGGCGGCCCAGCGGAAGGTGCTGCAAGTGGTATTTTACGATTCCAGCTGGGTGACCGACGACTTGGTGAAAAACGATCTGGCCGATCGGATTCGCTCGAATATCAGTTACACGGTGCACAGTATTCTGAGCAGTCCCACACTGGTGAGCGAAAGACTCGATGGAAAATTGGATGGCATTCACGTGCCCACACTCGTCGTGTGGGGGAGACAGGACGAACTTCTGCCAATCGCATCCGGCGAACGTTACTCCAAGGAAATCGCGGGAGCGAAATTCGTAAGCTTCGATAAATGCGGCCACGTGCCGCCAGTTGAGAAGACCGGCGAATTTGTCGCAGCCGTGGAAGACTTTGTGAAATAGCGCACCTGCATCGCGTTTGCCGGGCCCGCTTGTCCCTGCAACACGCCCGTTGATCACAACCTTGTTGCATGCCTCGCTGTTGTGGGGTATCTCCTCGTATATGAGTACTTCAAAACTGCGTTGCTGGGCTTGGTGTCTTCTTTTGGGGATCGTGTTGCCTGGGCTGGATTGCGTGGCGCGGGCGCAGTCTGTGCCGGACGCTGGGTGGCCCAACTATGGAAATGATGCGGGCGGCGCGCGCTATTCCACCGCGTTGCAAATAAACCGCGTCAACGTGGCGCAACTGAAGCTGGCGTGGACGTATCGCACTGGCGCGATGGATTTGCAGACGGACCTGAATCATAAAGCCGCGTTCGAGACCACGCCGATTCTTGCGGACGGAAAACTCTTCCTGAGCACGCCTTACGATCATGTGATCGCCCTTGATCCAGTGTTGGGGAAAAAGATCTGGGAGTTCGACCCGAAGCTCGATTCGACGCACGGATATTCGGAAGTTACGTCGCGTGGAGTTTCCGCGTGGCGCGATCCCGTGGCCAAGCCGGGCGCGGCGTGCGCGCTGCGGGTTTTCATCGGCACGCTCGATGCGCGGCTGATCGCGCTGGACGGGGAAACCGGAACGCCGTGCGGCGATTTTGGCGTCCAAGGGCAAATTGATTTAACGCGGGACGTGAATCTGCGTGATGTCGGCGATTATCAGGTCACGTCAGCGACATCAATCGCCGGGGATCTTGTGATCGTCGGCTCATCGATCGGGGATAACCGCGCCGTGGATGTGGAGCGCGGAATCGTGCGTGCGTTCGATGCGCGCACGGGAAAAATGCGCTGGAGCTGGGATCCGATTCCGTGGGCGAACAATACCAAGCCGCGAACCGGCGCGGGCAATGCCTGGTCGACAATCTCGGTGGATGAGGAACGCGACCTGGTGTTTGTGCCGACGGGCAGCGCAAGCCCGGACTACTTTGGCGGCATTCGCAAAGGCGACAACAAGTGGGCGAACTCGGTCGTGGTGCTCCGCGCATCGACGGGCGAATTCGTGTGGGGTTTTCAGGTCGTGCACCACGATTTGTGGGACTACGACGTGGCGTCACAACCGACGCTGTTCACTTGGAAAGACAAGACGCCAGCGATTGCGATAACCACCAAAATGGGGCGCGTGTTCGTGCTGAACCGCCTGAACGGCAAGCCGCTGTTTCCCATAGCAGAACGGCCGGTGCCAAAGAGCGACATTCCCGGCGAGGAAGCGTGGCCGACACAGCCTTCCGGAATTTCGACCGTGCCGGAAGCGCTGAAGCCCAGCGACGCGTTCGGCATCAACGAGGAAGAACGGAAGTGGTGCGAGGACCGCATCAAGGCTTCCCGTTATGAGGGTATTTTCACTCCGCCGACATTGCAAGGAACCATTGTTTTTCCCGGCAACGTGGGCGGCGTGAATTGGGGTAGCTCGGCATTCGACCCGCAGCGCCACCTGCTGATCATGAACACCAATCATCTGGCGATCTGGATGAAGCTGATCGAGCGCGACAAGCTCGCCGGCGTGTATAACGACCGCGAACAAAATCGAATGACGGGCGAGTTCGCTCGGCAAACCGGCGCGCCTTACGGAATGTATCGCGAAACATTTTTGTCGCCTGGTCACAAGGTTCCGTGCACTCCTCCACCGTGGGGAACCATCGTTGCCGTCGATCTTTTTTCTGGGCAAAAGGCTTGGGACGTGCGGCTGGGGAGCCACGTTCCCGGACAGCAAACCGGCGCCGTCAATTTCGGCGGACCAATTGTGACGGCGGGTGGTCTGATTTTTACGGCCGCTAGCTGGGACGGTCACTTGCGCGCATTTGAGTCTGAAACCGGCAAGGAGATTTGGTCGTACGAATTACCTGCGGGCGGTCAGGCGACGCCGATGACGTACAGCATTGGAGGAAAGCAATACCTAGTGATCGCCGCGGGCGGGCACGGAAAATTTGGCACCAAGCAGGGTGACTACGTGATCGCTTTCACCTTGCCCTGAACTGCGGACTTTCTCCGTTTCTTTTGCAACAGCTACAGCGAGTTGAAGAGTTCTGTTCTGATACACCTCTGCGGGTCGGTACCTTGCAACGGCCGAACGGTCTCCGTAGCTTCGAGAGACGCGGGTGCGGGCATGCGACGCGTGAGTTTGGCGGCAAGGCGACGAACGGCCAGGCTGAGATCGGTCCACACCAGGAAGGTTCCGCCGAGTGCGGCTATTGCGGCGATAGTTTGGCCTGGGACGCCCGCGGCTTCGCCGGGGTGGGTGAAACGAATCCACGAGCAGAGACGGCGACCGCTGCTGTAGCTGGCGAAGGGCTCCCAGCGAACCTCGGCGGCGGTTTTTCGGGTCAGAGTGAGCTGGGCACGCTTGTCTGGACGGCCAGCGCCGGAATCGGTCAGTAAGGTGAAATTTGGATCCGACGGTGGCGGGAGACGCAGGGTTATCGTCTGCCAACCGGGACGCGCTCCTCGGCCTTGTGGCGCAGAAGATCCAGGCCTTCCCAAGACGGGGACTGCGGGCTTGTGCGAGTGGTTGTCGTGTCAAGCGGCCTGAATTGGTCACATAGGAAGCGATCAACGCGCACAAAGGCGACAGGTTACGCTGCGGGCAAGGCCCGGCGGATGAGTCGAGCTACGTCGCCTGGGACTTCGCGCTGGGGGAAATGGCCGACGTTTGGGAACTCGACCCGCTCGTATCCTTTCGGGAACCACAGCTCTTGGCCTTCCGAGGAGGCCGGGAGGTTGACGGCGTCGGCTAAGCCACAGCCGAAGAATAGCGGGACTTGGACTTGCGGCATGGAGGAGCCGGCTTCGGGGTCGAGTTGGGCTTGCTGCCGGACGTAGACTGGGGCGCCGGGAGCGTTTCGGTAGCGATGACGGTAGTAGGAGATGACGATCGGGACAAATTGCGGATTGCTCCACGCAAATTTCGCGCTTTCCAGTTCGCCGGGCGTGAATTTCCACTTTGGCGACCACGTGGGCCAGAGATATTCGCAGAAGGGTATGGGATCGGCCTCGAAAGCTGCGCGGCCGCGCTCCGTATTGAAATACCACTGATACCAATAAGCGCGGACTTGCTCGGGAGACTCGCGCTTTCCCTGAAACATCAGATACGGGGTTGATAGAGTTACCAGACCGATGAGGCGTCGCGGCGCCAGAACCGCTACGGAATATGCGGTTCTGGCTCCCCAGTCGTGCCCGACGAGTACGAAGCGATCAATCGATAGAGTATCGGCGAAATCAAAAACGTCCTGGGCGAGCGCCGCGGTTTGTCCGCTCAGCGCGTCGGGGTGGTGGACGTGGGTGGCGCCGAATCCGCGCAAGTGCGGGACGAGAATGCGTAAACGCTCGCCTTTCAGGCTATCGATGACGCCATCCCAAGTTCGGAGGCTGTCGGGAAAGCCGTGGAGCAAGATGAGCGGGAGATGCTCTGGGGAACCGTGCGCTTCGAATTCGATTTGGGAATACGGCGTGTGGGCGCTGGGCATGACGTACCTCTAAGTCTTGAGTGATCGAGCATCAGGGTATTACGCGCGTGGGTGCGCGTAAAGCCAGGCGGTGAGTCAGATGGCCGAGTGCGGTCCAATAGGGTTGCTGGCGCTCATTCGAGTCGAACGTCATCACCAAGACCCAGGTTCAAAAACTGGACCTGGGGTACCCTCCGTAACCCAAAACGCAATAGCCGAACGTTTTGCGGTGACAAGCGCAAGGCTCGGCGAACTCCCCCTGCGCTACACGTTGCTGGATGGGTAGGCTTTGGGGGCGCGAAAGTACTATCAGCCGATTGCACAATGGGTTGCGTCAATGCTCTTCCTCCTAGAAACGGGGTGGCTATAGTGGACATAAGGAGTTTCTCACCTTATGCACGTCGTGCCCCGGAGTGATCTTAGGGATTGGCTCGCCCGCGCGCGCTCGCCGATTGCGGCGATTCCCTGCCATCTGAGACCTCTTGCTGGTTCCAAGTCAGGATGTCGGGGTGGTTTTCGTGTGTTGCAAGTGATTGTGGCGGCTTTTGGATTGTTGGGGATCACAGGGTGTGCGGGGGGATTCCAAGGAGCGCGGCCCGAGGCGCTGACTGGGCCGACTGTGACGGGGCCGACAAGCCAGACGGTAATGCTGGGACAGACGGCGACCTTCACGGTGACGGCGAGCGGATCCGGGCCGCTGAGCTACCAGTGGTACAAGAATGGCGTGGCAATAACCGGAGCGACTTCAAGCACTTACACTACACTGGGGACCGTCGCTGGGGACAACGGGACGGTGTTTACGGTGGTGGTGTCGAATCCGGCGGGTAGCGTGACGAGCGGGCCGGCTACCTTGACGGTGCAGAGCCCAGCGCCTTTGGCTAAGAGCATCGTGCCCAGCAACACGACGCCACCTTATAACTCGGCGGTGATGCTGATTCCTACGTTTTCGGGTGGGACGGCGGTGATTGGATCGATGGGTGTAGGGAGTTCGGATATCACGGCCGCAGCGGCGAGCGGGGGTTCGTATCCGACGCCGACGCTGACTTCGGCGAAGACGTACACGTTGACGGTCACGGATGCAAAGGGGAACGTGGTGTCGACGACGTGCGTGGTGACGCCGACGAGCGTGACGATTACGCCGATTACTCCAGCGAACCAGACCGTGGCACCGGGGCAGGTCAACTTTAGCGCAACGGCTAGTGGTGGCGTGACGAATGGACTGACGTGGAAAGCAAGCGCGGGGACTTTTAGCGGGAATGTGTGGACGGCTCCGGCGGCGGTGGGCACGTATACGATCACCGCGACCAGCGTGGACGAACCTTCCGTTTTTGTGACCACGACGGCGACGATCAGTGGGCCGGTAATCCTGACGCAGCCTGCCAGCCAGCACGTTTGCACTGGCGCGGGGATATTGCTGACGGTGAGCGCGAATTATGCGGCGAGCTATCAGTGGAGCTTCAATGGGGCGCCGATTCCGGGAGCGACGAGCGCGAGCTACACCGTTCCGGCAGCTGCGGCCGCGAATGCGGGAAATTACAGCGTCACGGTGACGAACGGAATCGGAAACGTCACTTCCAGCGTGGCGGTGGTGGCGGTGGGATCCACGATCACGTCGAATCCGACAAATCTTTCGCTGCGACCGGCGCAAACTGCGCTTTTTGGAGTGTCCGCGCAGGGGCTCAGCCCATTCACTTATCAGTGGTATCAGATTCCGGCTGGGGGAACCACGGGAGTGGCGATTTCGGGTGCGACTTCGAACCTGTATACCACTCCCGGCGTGGATCTGACGTACAACGGAGCGAAGTATTACGCGGTCGTGACGGACTCATGCCCGACGCCGCTGACGAGCAGTGACGCGACGCTGACGGTGACGGCTGGCAACACCGGGCCGACGATCGTCACGCAACCGGTGGGAGTGACGGTTACGGCTGGAGGGACGACTTCATTCAGCGTGGTAGCCACGGGGACTCCGGCGCTGACCTATCAGTGGTATCGCATACCCGCGGGACAAACGACGGGGGTGGCGATCGGGGGAGTGACTTCGGCGACATACAACGTGCCAGCGTCGGCGACGGCGACGACAAACGACCAAGACGAATATTACGTGGTGGTGACCAACGGCTATGGGCAAGCCATTTCACAGAAGGCAACGCTTGCGGTGGGGAACGGGATATTGCTGCAGATAACCGGCCAGCCGGTGACGCAGTACGTGGATGTAGGAGCGCCCGCCACTTACCAGGTTACGGCGGTTTCGAGCTTGCCGTTGAGCTATCAATGGTACGAAGTGCCTCCGGGGAGTTCGACGTTTACGGCCATTCCAGGGGCGACCAGCGCGACATACACCGTGGACCCAACGGTGGTTACGCAGACGGGATCCGTTTTTTATGTGGTGGTGAGCAACGGAACGACCGCGTCAGTGACCAGCAGCTCCGCGGGATTGTTTGTCGGACCTTTGGCGCAGGTTCCAGATCTGTGCAATTTGAATTGGTCGGCATTGGGAAATGCGGTGGCGGAACCCGGGTGCAGCTACCAGTTGACAGCCGCGGTGGGAAACCAGGACGGGGAGATTGTATGGCCCACGCTTATTTCCACTGGCGATATCCAGCTTACGTTCACGGTGACGCTCAGCAATCCAAGCGGTACGCCGGCTGATGGCTTTGCGGTGGTGCTGGGCGATCCTTCCTTGGGAGCGACGCCTACTACGCTGGGAACGCCAGGCATGGGGTTAGGCGCGAAGGGGATTCCTGGGTTGGCGTTCGCGTTCGACACGTATCACAACGCGGGTGAGTTTCCGGTGCCGTACGCGGCAGTGGGACGCGGAGAAGCGGCGCTGTGGGAGAACCCCTGGGATAGCGTCAACACCAGCATTCCAACACTGGTGGCGGTAGGCATGACGATTACGCATACCTACACGGTTTCCATCGTTCAGGGGCTGCTGACGATGACGCTGGACGGCGAAGAGGTGATTTCAGGAAACATCACGCCACCGCCGGTGGCTTATTTGTATGTTACGTCGTCGACGGGCGGATCTTGGGAGAACACGGTGATCAGCAACGTGTCGGCAACTGTATCGGTGCCTTCGAATTGATGCGAGGGTTGAGGAGAACGGCGATGCGATCGATTTTAGTTGTGGCGGCGCTGATGTTGGGGGGAGCGTCGGCAGCTGTGGCGCAGGAAGGGTTCAGCGGAGACGCGGCGGCGACTTATCAGTGGGTGCATACCAACGCGGGACCTGGGCAGTGCGGGTGTTTCGGGTTGAATGGTGGCGGGGTCTCGGGCTCGTGGAACGTGCTGGGGCCGTGGTCAGTGGTCACGGACGTCAGTAGTGGGTTTACGAATAGCGGGGCGCCTGCGGGGCATTCTTTGACGCTGACATCGTATATGGCCGGGGTGCGCTACCAGTTGCCTGGGCTGCCGCGGACTTGGGCGCATGGCGCGCATCGCGTGCAGCCGTTTGCACAAGTGTTAGTGGGGGCGGCACATGCCGGAGGTGGAGTGGCGGGAATTGGCGATGCGTCTTATGGATTTGCCAGCCGCGTCGGCGGGGGGTTGGATGTGCCGGTAAGCCGGCGGTTTTCGGTGCGCGTGATTCAGATGGATTACTATCTGACGCGAATTGCGAATGCGGTGAATGACCACCAGAACAATTTCCTGGTGGGCGCGGGGATCGTGTTTCGGTGGTCCCTCTCGAAATAAAGCGTGGTGGGTCAGTTCGTCGTTGCCTGCGTCAAAACCTCGCGGAGGCGGCGCGCGACGATTACGTCTTCTCCAGGTTCCAACATCCAGACACCCACCACGATCTTATTGGCGTCTCTGGGAATGCCAGCGCTCGCCTGCGTGGAACCCGTGGCGGGATTTAGTTCAATACTCGGGGTGCCGGCGCGGAGTTGTGTCGCGACTTCTTTGGGAGAGATCTTGACACGGTGCTGGTCGTAGCGAATGACCAAGTGCGGTACGTTGTTGGCAATCGGCGGAATTAGCACTTCTGATGTCAGGGTTGGAATATCTTTGAGTGCCGCGGCGATGCGATCGGCGCGCCGGCGGAATTCCGCTTCGAACTCGGCGTCAGACTGGCTGAGGAACCAATCGACCGCTGCCACCATGCCGACGATTTGTTCCTTGGCGACCTTCATTCCACGTCCCACGGCATCATCGTTAGGGCTGTTATTTTTGGTGGCAGCGGCAATAAGATTCGTTCTCCCCAATAGCAGGCCGGCATTTTGCGGGCCTCGGATGCCTTTGCCACCCGAGAAAGCAACAAGGTCGAATCCCATTTGCGTGTAGTTCCATAAATTTGAGATCGGAGGAACGTCGGCGGCCGCATCATTCAAGCACGGCACGCCGTGGGTGTGAGCGACTCGAATCCAGTCTTCTCTGCTGATTTGTCCTGCATCAGCGGCGTTGTAAAAGAAACACATAACGGTATTGGGGTTGAAGGCCGACTGATACTCCTGCAAGGTCTCGACGTCGACGAAGCGAATGCCACAGTTGCGCATCGCGTGATCGTAGTCGTAGCGGTGAGCTTTTTGAACGACTACCTCATTCTTGAGGCCGTTCACATCGGTAGGCATGGAATGGCTCGCGGAAGGTCCGTTTGCAATTGTCATGCACGCGGCTGTAGCCAGAGTTACCGCCGAAGCCGCACCCGCTGTGACCATTGCGGCTTCGCAGCGCAATTTTCGCGCGAGGTATTCGCCGGCGGCCTTCTGCAAGTCTTCCAGGAACACCGGATACTTGGCAGCCTGGGCGACCGCAGCTTGCACCGAAGGCGGCATGAGCGCTCCTGTTAGATAGGTGTACGTTCCGGCGGCATTGATTGTCTTGGTGAGCCCAAGTTTGTCGTAGTAGTCCGCTGGTTCAGAGACAGGCGCGTGTGCTGCAACGGCCTTCTGAAATGGCAGAGCCCGGGTAAACACGAACCCTGTGAGAGCCAAGTTAATTCGCTGAAAAAAATTGCGTCTTGTGGCAAACCCGCTCACGAAATACTCCTTATGCTGCCGCGAAAGATATACTTCACCTTAAGCTAGCGGTTGACAACGGCTCCCCTTTTTTAACGCTGTTGCTGTTAATGAGCAAGATGAATTGAGTAAAGCGCTTCAAGGATTTCCGCGGTGTATTTTTCGTTTGACGCGTTTTCCTGCAGACGTTTTTCTCCCGAGATGTAGAGCGCTACTCTTCAGAACACAGATCATAGGTTTTTGGAGGCGCGGAAGGCGCGGACTACCGATGTGCCGGTAAGCCGACGGTTTTCGGTGCGCGTGATTCAGATGGATTACTACCTGACACGGAACGCGAATGCGGTGAACGATCACCAGAACAATTTCCCGGTGGGTGCCGATTGTGTTTCGGTGGTCCCTCTCGAAATAAAGCGTGGTGGGTCAGTTTCCGGTAATGCGACTAACCAGGAAGTGACCGTTCGATTGGACCGGGAATCGGGTGACTTTACCTGTATCAAGCTCTGTTGTCAGAACTCCCATGGCGGCCAGCTAGCGGCGTCCGAACAAGCTCACCTTCGGGCGATGTTCCCAGATGGCCTTAAAGTACCAGAGCTGGACGCTGTCGATGATCCGTGGGGTACCAGTCAGATCAATTGTGGGGGTCTGGCTACCGGAGAGAATGCGATCGTGGATCACGAGTTCTTCGCTAGAGCCGTCGACGTAATGGACGACAGCCCGCTCAAAGAAGATCGCGCCGTCATCGCTCACACGCATGCGCAGCGCGCGGAAGGCTCCATCGCGCCGCTCTACAAGGATATTGTCGTGATCTTGAGCACCGTCGATGCGGGTCTCACCCAAAAAATCCCAGCGTTCGCCGTAATTCGCATGGGCTGAACAAATGCCGAACGCCAGGATGGGCACCGCGATGGCCCAAATAGCGTGTCTTTTCGACATCCTTCGCCTCCATACCGCCAACAAGTTGCCCATAGGAAAAAATATCTTCGGACTTGGAGGGTGACAACTGACGGCTGCTGGAGACTTGCACTGTTGCTTACCTGTTCTAAAGGGCAGGTTGCTCGGAAAAACAAAAGCTCCGCTCCCCTGTTCGCTGGGAGCGGAGCCTTATTTCTTGCCGGATGTGTGACGCGGGCAGTTCGCGGAGTTTTATCGGCGGTTTAACTTGGCACTGAATTGCGTGCGCTCGAAAGCCAACGGCAGTGCCGAAGTTCCGGTCCCGCCGGGAGAATTCATGCCACTCCCGGCGGAGCACACAGCTGGAACATCGACAAAATCGAACCTACTGATTCTGTTCGACCAGGGTCGGCTGAGGTTTCGGTCGCTGCCACAAGACGTCCGAGTCAGGGGCATTGTTGGGGTAGAAACGCAGAGACTCCCGGTTTGCGGGTTGCAAGACAACGTCGACTCGACGATTGTACGCAAGCCATGTTGATCGCGAGTCATGTACACGGGCTTCCGAAGGTGGGTTGGGATTCTGCGTTTGCAGGTCTCCGATCACACTCTTGTCGAGTTGTTTCTCCGACCCGTAGGCGGACGTGTTGATCTTACCTTCCGCAACTCCCTGGGAGACAAGGAACTCTTTAACCCGCTGCACGCGACGCTCAGACAGGCCCTGGTTGTGCTCGTTCGGGCCGCGCACATCCGCGTACGCGGCGAGCGAAAGCTGAGCTTCGGGATCGTATTCCAGGTATTTCGTAAACTTGTTCGCCAGATTCGTCAAAACTTCCTGCTGACTGCGGACAAGTCCCACCGACGGGTTTTCGGTGGTCGGATAGTCCGTTGGGAAGAACACGCTATGGAGCAGCACCTCAGGCACAGGCTCGATAGCACCGCTAAGGTGAACGGAAGCCACTTTCGTCTCCGAACCGCCGCACGCGTTTGTTGCGGTCAACGTGTACTTGATCGTTTCGTCGACGGGTCCTTCCGTCGTTTGTGTTGGTTTCATGGCCACGGATTTGTTTCCGTTTGGCTCGACCGTGCCAAAGGGGGTGAGAGAAGCAGAATCCGCGTTTGTCGACGACCAATTTAAAGTGGCGTCGCCAGCCTGAATGGTCTTATCGCCAATTTGGCGGTACTGAATTTCCGTGGGCGAGGCAGTTAGAGAGGATTGCACCACGGTGTTGACGTCGACTGTTGTACTGGACTTGGTCACGCCTCCTGGACCAGTTGCCGTGAATTCGTAGGCCGTAGTTTGCTTCGGCGAGACCGTACGATCTCCCGTCACCGGGACCGGACTAAATCCGCTGATATCAGCGTCGACGGTGTCCGCAGACGTCCATTTCAACTGGCTCGGTTGACCGCAGTCGATCTTCGCAGGACTAGCAGTGATTTCTCCGCTCACGGGTGCGACCACGATTCGGGCACTCGCTATACCCGCCGTGAAACGCGGCAGAGCCTTGAGTTTCGCTCCGGCCGCCCAATCCTTGGTCTTCCGCTTTCCATTTGAGACATCAATGATCACGCGTTGATTAGCCGCTACAGAGACGGTATCGGACCAGACTTGCTTCCCCCTCCTCGTGACCGTGACTATATGGCTTCCGGCCGGAACTATAAGTTCCTGATGCCAGCCAATATCGTTGTTCATTTCATCGATGTGGCCTACGAAGTAGTTGGCCGTTTTCCCGTTCAGCAGAACCGCGTGGTCGCCTGCGTCCTCTAGGCTCAGCGGCCCCAATTCCAATTGAATCCGGCCAAACGGCCCGGATACTTCCGATCCGGACGGTTCCAACGATACTTTCAGAACAATGGGTTTGCCAGCGTCCATGCTGACCTCCCTCTCGAAGAACTTGTAGCCGTAGTTGGCCACTACCACCTTATGCGGGCCGAGTGGAAGATCGAAGTTCTTGCTCCCTGTACCCATCGCGTTTCCGTCGACAAAGGTATAGGCCTCTTTGGGCTCTACGGACATCTTCAATGTTGTTCCTTCTTGTTCTTGGGCAGAAACCGCGGCCGCAACTACAAACAGAATGCCAGCGAGCATAGTGCAACTGATAACCCTGTAGATGATTGTGCTCATGGGAATGGAACCTCCAAGCGGGATTTCTGAAGGATGGACCGAATCGCATTTGAACAATGGTCGTCTGGCTCGCTCGATGCCACTGTCAGAAGTTACAGAGGGTCCTTTGCCACGGTCAGGAAGGACAGGGAGCTAGTTGTTGGAATAGGGAATCCACATTCTTCGCCGTAACAAGACGGACTCAGAAATCCACTCGGACGATTAACGCATTATAAAAGGGCGCCCGCTTGAAGTAGATTTTGATCGTTCGCATCTCAACCTACAACAAGGAGCGCCCTCATGAATGACGCCAAGTATAT
>Ga0210399_10000379_pt1 | contig 35647 bp, 32 predicted proteins | sample IncBWC14MmetaG_FD_150865 | JGI IMG/M metagenome (GOLD analysis project Ga0210399, IMG submission 150865) | Forest soil microbial communities from Barre Woods Harvard Forest LTER site, Petersham, Massachusetts, United States - Inc-BW-C-14-M | ecosystem: Environmental > Terrestrial > Soil >... | reverse complement strand
GCATCACTCCGACCACGACTCTGCGTATCATCATTGTTTTTTACCTCTGCGATAGATTTAGAAGTTGTGTTGGAGACTAACACCCTCAGCGGAAGGCAGCCGCCAATAGCCCCGCGATCCCGCCGGCCAGCACCTGCGGGTGACGAACCCCTCGGGTAAATTTCTTGTGCCTCAGTCACGTTCGGTTTCTCGTTCGTTTCCGGGTGCAGAAGCCGCGTTTCAAACAACGGACCGAATCCTCGATACCAGCAGGGAAAGCAGGCAGGCCTAGGAAAGGAACTTCACTGTCGCTTCCACCAACTCCGCCGTCGGTTTATAAGGATCGCCCGGCGCGTCGTACTCGATCGAACAATAGCCCTTGTACCCATGCCTTTTCAGAATCGCAAACGTCTTCGCCAGGTCTACGTGCGAAGCCTTGCCCTGATCGTCCACCTCGCCGTCTTTAACATGGCAGATCCCATAGGCGTGCGCGAACATTGCCTCCATCGCCCGGTTCTGGAATTCCTCGTCGTGGGCGGCCAGCGAGTTGCCAAAATCCGGCAGCGCTCGCAGCCACGGGCTATTAACTTTCTCAATGACCTGCACGATGAAAAACGGATCTTCGCTGACCGGATTGTCATTCTCTAAATGGACCACAACATTTTTCTTCGCCGCATACTCGGCCACGCGTGCCAGCGTGTCCGCCGCGCGTCCTACATCCGGTTTTGAATCCTTGGCGTCGTCAATGTGGATGCGAATGCTCGGCGAACCGAGTGCTGCCCCGACGTCAATCCAGTGTTTGCTTCCGGTCAAAGACTTCTCGCGCTCGGCCGCGTCCGCCGCATACTGGCTGTGACCGGCGTCCACAGCGATGTCCACGATGGCAGAGTGAGCCTTCTCGACCGCGGCGCGGAATTGCTCGAGATACTTCAGATCGGTCGAAGGAAAAACCGGGCTCCACGGTTCGATCTTGTGCACGTTGAATTTCTCGGCCACGTGCGCCGCAAAATCCTTCAACTCCATCTTCTGTGTCTGAGGAATCTTGCTGGCTGTGTCGCCTTTCCATCCCACAATGAACTCGCGAAACGGATACGCCGCCACCGCGACTCGCGCCCGTGGATCGGAAGGAAACTGAACCGACGGCCCAGAACTCGACGCCTGCGCGAACCCTGGCAAAAGCCAGGCCCCGGCCACCGCACCGACGCACTGCCCAACAAAGTGTCTTCGTGTGGAAGCGCTCATGCGCGAAAGTGTAACAGAGTGCGACGCCGCGCGACTGCGATCTCGACGGCCGCGAAGCGGTCACAGGCTCGGCTAACTTACGGCGCCGGAGGCCTCCACTCGACCGAATAGGCTGAGAACCCCGTCGGACGAATGACATCGAATCGGACTCGCAGCGGCACATCCGTCGCACAAAACTTTAGCCGCAGTTCGGTGCTCTGTCCTGGTGCAAGGTCCGGCACGTTGCTCTCCTGCGCCTCAACCGGAATATCGCCCTGCCCGTAAAGTATGCCGCGCAGCCTGTAACCCCGCATTGTGTATGCCGGAAGCGTTGCCCGTGTGCGCAGCCGCAGGCGGAAGCCCGTCGTGCCCTTCTCGACTGCAAGCGATTCCACCGGACTCGACTCCGCCCGAAGAACTTCGTACGACGGCTTGCGACCGCCGTAGACGTCAACCACGCCGTGCACCCGCTGCTGCAGCGCTCCAAATCCGCGGTCACCAACTTGCGTGCGGTAGTCGTTGTAGCAGAAAAAAATAGCGCCGCCGACAAACGGTCTCGCGCGGAAGGCCGCGTCATGCGTTCGCAGGGTTTCGATTCTCGGTCCATCCCCTTCCGGACGATCTTCGGTGCAAGCGCAGTACCCGTACTCCGAAATCACGATTGCCTTGTCCGGAAAAACCGCATGTAAGGCGCCGAGGTGCTTCCCCGCATCCGCGGCCGTCCCTTTCGCCCAGGTGCCGAAATATTCGTTGGTTTCGATAAAGTCCATCAATCCGGCCACGTCGCGTTCGGGCGTAGTTTCCAGCGAGTTTGAAGCGTACGAACACAGCCGCGATGGATCCAGCCGCTTCGCTTCCGCCAGCATACGTTTTGCAAACTGGTAGGCCGGGGGATTCTGCCCGTCGATCTCGTTGCACAATCCCCAAGCGACCACCGCAGGATGATTTCGGTCGCGGGCAATCATTTCGCGCAACTGCTCCAGGCCGTTTTCGACGATGTCGGAGTCAGGTTCCGACTTCATCCCTTTGAAAGTGTCCGGACCCCACGCTGGAATCTCCAGCTGCACAAGAATGCCCTGCCGGTCGCAATAATCGAGGACCCGCTTATCTTGCGGCCAATGCACGCGGGTAAAAATGCAATTCAAATCTTTCAAATCGCGATGATTGTGTTCAATCCACTCGTGAGTCTCGGCCATGCCCAATCGCGGATTGCTGCCCGCCATGCGCTCCACGCCCATCAGTCGCACTGCTTCGCCGTTGAGATGAAATTGCCCATCCCGGATTTCGAATTTCCTGACTCCAAACTCAGTTGTGCAGGTATACGCCGCTCGCTCATCAGTGATGGTCAATTCAAGTTGGTAACGCTGCGGAGAGTCAAAATGCCACAGCCGTGCGCCAGGCACAGACGTCTTTGCAGTGAACGATTTCCTCTGGCTTGGATCGATCTTGAGAGGTTGTTCGGAGCCGGTGGCGACCGTCAGCCCGGTTTCTTCGTCGAGCACGCGGAAGGATGCCGTGCCCGTCCAGGCCCTGGCGCTGGTATTTCTGCAATCCGCCGAAATAGTAAGCGCCGCATCGCCGGAGGCGAGATTGGGAACGGCTTCAACCGCAACGCGCTCAATGAAGGTTCGTGGCGTGATCAGCAACTGCACGGGCCGGAAGATTCCGCCATCATGGGCCCAGTCGCTGGAACGGCCGCGAGGCAACATGTGGTCATTGAATGCATTGTCCACCTGGACAGCAATGGTGTTGACCTGCTCCCAGCGCAGCTTCGAAGTCAGATCAAGTTCAAAAGCGGTGTAGCCCTTGCGGACGTGCTCGCCCGCAGGCTGGCCGTTTACCCAAACAGTCGCGGTGTGAAACACTGCCTCAAATTCAATTCGCACCGCGCAATCCCGCCACGTCAACGGGGCTTCAAACGATTTCCGGTACCAGGCGACGCCGCGGTATTCGGTGTAAGCGGCATCCACTTGCCAGGTGTGCGGGACGTCCACATCTGTCCAACCGTGCTCGGGATGATCGGGCGCAAACCATAACTCCTGGGTCCCAACGTTTCCCGCATCGACCCGGAATTTCCACTGTCCGCAGAGACTTAGGGTCTCACTCGACGAGCAATTCGCCGGACCGTCATTGGAAGTATCTGCAGAACCAGAGATCGTAGTTCCTCTGGCTAAAGCAGTCGCAACCAGTGCGGCTTGCTCGATGAATTTGCGGCGGGAAGGCATACGACAGCGTGCACGCTATCGCATCGGCAGCCAGCAAGTCAATTGCGTGCGATCCTGCGCAAAGCGATGATCGCGACGGCTATCGTCACGCATCCGTATTCCAATAGCATTACCCAGCCAGGAAGAGCCCCCCACGGACGCCCCAGTGATCGCAAGTGCCATTGGACGTAGGTAGGGATGATGCTTACGGTCCAGATGACGATCAGCAGTGTCGAGGGCGACATCAAGAATGGCAGCAGCCAGAGCAGATACCATGGGAATACGACAGGGGCGCACACAAGAGACGCTGCCATAGGCCAGACAAATTCAAAACTTCGAACCACAGAGGGCGCAGAGTCACACAGAGGAAACACTGTGGCGTCTCCTCCGTGAAACTCTGTGTCCTCTGTGGTTAAGATTCCTTTGTCCGGCGAGCCCTCTGGCGTTGTGCTTCTCAGCCAGGTCGCAGTTACTAATCCGACTAGCACTGCCAGCCCAACCAGCAACTGCGGAGGCGCCACTCGATCCAGTGCCGCAAACACCGGACCATTAAACCGAAAAGTCTGCACATACGTACCCAGCGAGCCGATGGGAATGCGGCCGTGATTAAGAAATGGGATATACAGGAGTCCGACCACCGCTGCGCCCGGCACGGCGTCACGAATGCGAATCCGCTTCCAGTAGAGAGGCAAAAGTACGACCGGCAGAAATTTCACTGCTATAGCGAGCCCAAGTGCAACGGCCGCAGTCGCCCGCCATCGGCGCACGAGAGCAGCGGCGGACACCAGCAACAATAGCGCGCCCACAATATCAATGTGACCGCTTCCCGCCACCTCAATGGCCAACAACGGATTCCAGGCGAACGCCAGAACCAGGTGCGCTGCCTGCCGCGTACAACGCAAGACATCGAGCAGCACGAAAACGATTGCGACCTCGCAAACCACAAACGCTACTTTGAATGCAAAGGTGGACTCGTGAACCGCGGTGACCGCGCGAAAAAAAAGCTGCGCGCCCGCTGGATATGGGCTGGGTAGATCTGGATTGTTCAGCGTGCGGGTCTCGGATGTGTGCAACGCGGCGAGCGCAGGATCGCTGGGAACGATGAGATAGGGGTTGTAGCCGAGCCGCTGCAGGCGGCCATCCCAAACATATCGATGGATATCGTCATCGGCCCCCGCGGGCTGCCGAAGAAATTCAACGTGCCACGCAGCTGCCAGGACGAGCCCAATAACGACAACTTGTCGGGAAAATGTCGGCGTGGCGAAGAACTCACGGATCGCTAAGAGGTACGCGATTCCCGCCAACGTCAAAGAGGCCATGAAGTACGTTCCACCCCGATCGCCGAAGTTGCGTGAGCAGATCGTCAGCGCCACGCACAATGTGACGCCGAGTGCGTACACTCTCCGCGCGGGGGTGATCTTCACTATTACAGTTCTCCCGTGTTCGACCGTGAATGCGTGGCCGCATGTTCCCAGTCTTTTAGCCACGCCGCGGTGCGTGGCGCCCTCGCCGGAGCCAGACGCAGTTCCTCTGCCAACCGAGTCAGGTCGTCAGCTACATCAATATCGTAAAAAGGGGGTGCGAAACATACCGAAAGCTCAAGAGCGCGCGAGCGCGCCAGGAGTCTCTGCAACGCACTGCTGGTGCCCATTCCGTCGCCTGCGAAAAGTGTAGGATGAGAAGCCTTTGCCCCTACGAGATAGTAGCCTCCGTCGTGGGTCGGTCCAACGACCACATCATGCTCGGCCAGCGTTTCGAACGCGTCTTCGAGAACAGCACGCGGGAGGTGTGGGCTGTCGCTGTTAAAAGCGATGATGCGCCGCCAACGTCCTTCTGCGAAGTGCGCAAACACCGAAGTGAGACCTTCAGCAAGACCCTCACCCTTCTGGGCAACTACGCTCACTGTACTGCCTGCCAACTGCGCCAGCTCATCTACGTCCGGGGCCGGGCACATGATGGCAACCTCCACATCGCTCAATGACCGCGCCAGCGCCAGCGTGTCTTTCAGAAGACAGCAATAGAAAGCAGTGACAGCCGTAGGAGAAAGGCTGGCCGCCAGGCGGGTTTTGACCGCGCCCGGCCTGGGCGCCTTCGCCATAACAACGATCGTTCGACCCTCGTTGGGCGAGTGGGCCTTAATCTCGCGGGAGGATTCCATAGCAGGTGGCTCTTGGGAGGCGGTCGATCAATCGAAAGCGCGTTTCTAGTCACTGATCCGCGTGTTCAGTTGCCAAAGCAAATAAACACCTTCACAGCCGAGTAATAATCTCATGGATTGTTAGAAGCTGCGCAAGAGAAAGTCACGTGCGCTCGCGAGCACTCTCGCTCGTGCCGCCTGGTCAGGTAGGATTCGGGCGATTGCAACCGCCCCAATCATCGTTGAAAAGATCGCGGAGAATGCGCGCTCTTTATCAGCGGCCCTTCGGCCCGGCATTAGGGGAAGCATTCGCCTCTTGTATTTGATCATCTCTCTACGGATCGGGGCCTTCATTGCATGGCCCGCCCGCGCCAACTCGGGCGCAAGTGCCGCCAACGGGCACCCGGACTCGGCATGATTACAGTGTTCCGGGCTCAGGTAGGTCTTCACAACCGCCTTCCAGGCCGTCCCAGGTTTGGACTCTTGGGCGATTTGGGCCAGGCGGTCGGCGATTTCCCGGAATGCCTCGCTTAACGATTCCGTAAGCAGGTCATCCTTGCTGTCGAAGTGCTTGTAAAAACCTCCGTTGGTCAGCCCCGAGTCTCGCATAACAGATGAAACCGCGGCGCCCGCGATGCCTTCAGCGCGAACACGCCGAGCGGCGTCTTTCAGAATCTTCCGATGGACCTCGACTTTGTGCTGGGGCCGGTAACGCATGACTGATTATAGGATGCCGGCGATCATCTCACGGTGCAATTATCTGCCCGGAACCGGGTAGAAATTCTGAATCCATAAGATTATGCATATAATCCTATGCAGAACAGGAGGGGAAAAATGTCAACGCAAACCGTCTTTCAAGTGCACCTCGTTCTAGGCTATGTCGCGTGGCTGCTTTGCTTCAGGGTGTACATCCTGCCTTGGCTCAAGTCGATGGAACGTTTCGAAGCTCAGCGCGCCATCGCTACCCTGCACAGCTTCCGTTTCTTCGGGCTGGTCTTCATCCTTCCAGGCGTCGTCGGGCCTAATCTGCCGGCGAGCTTTGCCACGTTCGCCGCCTACTGGGACCTGGCCACGGGAGTGCTGGCCATGCTGGCGCTTCTGACGGTAAGAATACGCCCGCTTTTTTGGCTGTTCGTGGTCGCCTTCAACCTTGTGGGGACGGCGGACCTGGTCCTCGACTATTACCACGCCGTCCGGGTCGGGCTTCCTGCTATGGCAGGGCAGATGGGAGCAGCATACGCAATCCCAGTCATCTACGTTCCCATCCTGATGATCACGCACGTCGTCGCACTTTATTGGCTGGTGCGTCCTCAGCCCAGGGAGGCTCGGGCGCTCACCGCCGCCGCGGCCGCGCCTCAGATCGGCTGAGCCGCCTCAAGTAAATGTCTTGCCCGGAGAAGTTTTTATGACCGATACCACCACGGAGAGCGCCGCTTGCTGCGCCCGGACTCAATCCGGGCGTGGCGTTCCGCTTGTTCGCCGCCGGAAGTAATAGCGCACGATCAAGCTGAGAATGAACCAACCGGCGCCAACCGTGCCCTTCAGCGTGCCGCTGATCTTCGATTTTCCGATGCGCGGATAGTAGCTCACCGGAACTTCCACCACGCGGTATCCAGCCAGGGCGCCTTTGAGGATCATCTCAACCGCCCAGCCATAGGTGGTCTCTTCGAGCGCAAGCGCGCGCAGCACATCGGCGCGGGCAGCGCGAAACGGGCCGAGATCGGTGATCTTCAAGCCGTAAAGAAGCCGGATCAGGCCCGCGGCGAGACGATTCCCAAACACTTGATGCCAAGGCAACGCTCCCGCAGAACGCCGCCCGTGCAGGCGGGAACCGAGCGTAATGTCGGCGCGCCCCTCCGCAGGTCCGTGAATGATCGGCGCTAAAAGAATCGGTAGTTCAGAGGGACGATCGCTGTAGTCGCCATCCAGGAAAACAACGACGTCCGGGGAATTTGCCGCGGCCAGACCCGTGAGGCACGCTCGCCCGTAGCCGCGGCGCGGTTCCTGAATCACGCGGGCTCCCATTCTTGCGGCGATCTCGGGCGTCCCGTCATTCGAGTTGCTGTCGACAACGATAACCTCCGTCGTGAGATCGGACGGCAGATCCCCTAACACGCGCTCAATGGCCTGCGCTTCATTGTGGGTAGGGATGATGACGGACACGCGCACGTGGTCGTGATTCAAGTGGGCCTTATTCAATTGAACCTGATTCAATTGAACCCTATCCAATTGAACCTGGCCCAATCACCACAGCGATTACCAGAAGAGAGAAGATGGCCACCGTTGCGCCAGCCACGCGTCAACGCCCCATTTCCGGCCGGCGCTTCCGATAGCGACCCCCAGCGAGGCGAGCACCGGAACCAGCAGTTCCCAGATCCACGACGTGCCCCACTCCGAGATCCAAAGGCTGCCGAGATATAGAAAAGCGACAAATGCGGCTGGCCGGGTAAGCAGACCGATGACGAGCAGGATACCGAGAGAAATCTCGGTCATGGCCTGCATAGGAGCGGCCATCGCGGCATGGCTTGCCGCCAGGCCCATCACCGCCTTCCAGGCAGCCGGTGAGTGGCTCGCCTTGATGTAATAATTGATCAGACCCGCGTAACCCGCCGGAGTGTAGAGGCCTTTCCCCAAATTCTCGAAAAAGACCCACACCAACATCGCGCCGATGGTCACGCGCACCAGCGCCAGCCCGTCTGCGGCGGACAGTTGTTTGACCTCACTTGATGGCGGGATTGTATTCGGCCCCATGGGAGAACCTCGTTACGGGTAAATGCCGTGCTCCTTTGCGAGGAGCCTGGTTCGAAAGAATGATCAGACATCCTATGCTGTTTTTGGCGCTATGGCTAGTAGGGTGCAAGAGAACATTCAGATTGCTCACTGATGTAAAGAAGGTAGAAGTCCCGCTTCTCGCAGTTTTTTCGGCCGGCCTCTGCCGTGTGAAGGCCGTGTGATTTTGAGCGGTCGCTCTGATTCTGCAACAAGGCTCGGTCTATTAGTCAGTTGCTGGCGATTTGATTTCGGGGCAAGCACACGACATTAAGATTCATGGTCCAACGACGGTCCATTTATGGTCCAGATTTGAGCCAAAACAGGTCGACCTCTGCCGCCTTTCTGCGACGCGGCGGGGAGAACCGCTTGGGCTTCTCCCTGCGCCCTCATCCCGCTGCCGGCCCCCGCTCTCCGGTCCCCCCGCAGGAGTCGAGTTCCTCCTCCTCCACCTTCCCATAGTGACGAGGGCCAGTGTTCGATTAAAATTGACCGGTTTGATCTACCCCTCGCCAACAACCGGATCGTGTGAGCACGGCGCAGGGTAGTACCCATCGCATAGCTTGCGCCCGGTCGGCGCAAGGAGAGCGGAGAGTAGAATCTTGGGGTTGCCAGGATGGTGTGAGAATGCAGGCGAGTACGCAACACAAAGGTGGCCAGCTAGATGGCGCGAACGGAGATCGTGCTTCCGATGAACACTTGTCACGAAAAGCCCAACTGCGCGCCGCGGCCGACGCGATTCCGGGCCACGTGTGGTACGCAACTCCTTCGGGAGCCCTCGTCTTCATAAATTCAAAAAGCGCCGATTATCTCCAGCTACCAATAGATCATCCTCTTCGACTCGGAATCGACGTTGGTGGAGAATGGGATTCCCATATTCCTCTACTGCATCCAGACGATCACGAAGAAACACGCAGGGTCTGGTCCGCTTGCCTGCGCTCTGGGAGTGCAGGCGAGGTAACATTTCGAGTTTGCGATCCAGATGGGAACTACAGGTGGTTCTTGAGCCGAGCCGAGCCCCTGCGAGATAGCGACGGAAATCTTGTATGTTGGGTTGGGGTGAATACCGATGTCACGGAGCAACAACGGCTAACGGAGGACCTGCGCAGAAGTGAACGCGAAGTCCAGCAGATCCTAGACCTCGCCCCTCAACTTATAGCTGTTTTTGGTCCCCGCCGAGAGCGTCTGTATCTCAATCGCATGAGTCTCGACCGCTGCGGCATCACTCTTGAGGACTGGCGCGCCTCGCGGCCCGGGACCGAGGTTCATCCCGACGACGCTGAACGACTCAAGTCGCAATGGGATCGTGCTATTTCGAGCAGCTCTGCATTTGAAATTGAAGTACGGTTCCTCATGAATGATGGAATCTATCGCTGGTTTCTCATTCGTTGTAATCCATTGCGCGACAACCAGGGAAAGGTCCTCCGTTGGTACGCCGCATGCACCGATATTGAAGACCGCAAAGTGGCAGAAGACAGACTGCAACGAGAAAATTCTGCTTTGCGCGAAGAGCTTAATCAAGCATCGATGTTTGAGGAGATCGTCGGATCTTCGGAGCCGCTTCGCAAGGTACTGACCCAAGTCAGCAAAGTAGCGCCCACAGACTCTACCATTCTTATTCTAGGTCAAACCGGAACCGGCAAGGAACTGATTGCGCGTGCGATCCACAAGCGTTCCGGTCGGGCAGTACGCCCATTCATTGGTGTGAACTGTGGAGCAATTCCCGCGTCGCTGATTGCTTCCGAACTCTTCGGACATGAAAAGGGAGCATTTACCGGCGCTACACATCGCCGCCTGGGACGCTTTGAAGCTGCAAATGGCGGCACCATCTTTCTGGATGAAATCGGGGATCTTCCTCCGGATATTCAAATAGCATTGTTGCGAGTGCTGCAGGAGCGCGAGATCGAACGTGTGGGCAGCGACAGACCTATTCCGCTGGACGTTCGAGTTTTAGCCGCAACCCATCGCGACCTCGACAAGCTTGTGAGCGAAGGCAAGTTTCGTCACGATCTTCTCTACAGATTGAATGTTGTGCCGATCACTGTGCCGTCCCTCAGTGAACGGGTCACGGATATTCCTATCCTTGTTGAATACTTCATTGCCCGATTTGGAAAGAAGATGGGGAAGAAGTTCCAAGCCATTGAGAAGAAGACTCTGAAAATCCTGCAAGAGTACGATTGGCCGGGCAATGTCCGTGAATTGCAGAATGTAATCGAGCGCGCCGTTACTCTCAGTGACTCGGAAGTATTTACGGTGGATGAGGCGTGGCTCAAGCGAGGACCTTCCGAAGACAGAAATTCCGGCGAGGCTCTTAACAGAGTGCTGGTAGCCCACGAAAGACAGGTGATCGAAGCTGCGCTGGCTCAAAGTCATGGGCGGATTTCGGGGCCCGCAGGCGCTGCCATCAAGCTGGGTATTCCCGATTCCACCCTCGAAGCAAAAATCAAGCGCTTGGGCATCGACAAATATCGATTCAAATCTCGAGTGGATTGATTCTGCCAGCCCTCACCTCGTAGCTGTGCTACCACTTCTGTCGACGTTTTTCCCATAAAGCGGGGAATCCCGAAAATGCGCGACTTCGACTGCCGCTAAGTCATTGGTGGAAAACGCAATGGGAATGGCCTCTTCCTTGCATGCTGCATCAACCGAGATGTTGATGCGAAAACCATCTGATCAAATCAAAGGTGCTGACGCCGGTTGGCTCAAAGCTAAACATCACTTGGCGATTCCGAGCTTTTCTTAGTTGTCATCGCAGCCGGGGCGAATGCCGGGAACCAATCATTCAAAGATAGGAAGGGCATCTGCATGAATCAAAATTTGGATCAAGTGAAGCACGGACAGTCAGAAGTCCCGGTTGAAGATTTGTTTCTTCGTCGTTGGAGCCCGCGAGCCTTTCTGGAGACTTCCATCGATACCGATACGTTGAAAACGATATTTTCGGCGGGCCTGTGGGCGGCTTCATCGTTCAATGAGCAACCGTGGCGATTTGTAATCGGACGCAAAGGCGATGCAGTGTGGGAACGGATTTTCGGGTCTCTCAACTCGCCAAACCAATCGTGGACAAAGTCTGCACCAGTACTTTTTGCGTCATTCGCGAAGAAGACATTCAGCCAAAATGCCGCTGCAAACCGTGTGGCTCAGCACGACGTAGGAGCTGCCTCTGCCCAAATCTCGCTTCAAGCAACGATTCTAGGTTTGCATACTCACGGAATGGCAGGATTCGACCCCGAGAAGCTCTCGAAATCCTTGGGTGTGCCAGAGGACTTTGAGGCTGTAGCTTGCTGGGCATTGGGGTACCGCGGCGATCCCGAGATGTTGAATGAACAGCAGAAGCAGATGGAACTTTCTCCGAGAGGTCGAAAGGCCATAGCGGAGATTCTGTTTAGCGAGTGGGGATCGTCGGCTTTCTGAATCGGGATAGTGAAAGAAGTTCGGAGACCATGTCTTTGCATCTCCCATTAGCAGAGCTGGGGATCGACAATGACGTTGAAGCTCAAACGGACTTGCGAGAAACACGGGACTCGCATTCGCTTGTCCGGCGAGCTCCGCTATCCTCACCTCGTTGAAGTGCATGCCGAGATAGAAAAAGCAACGCAACCAGCAACCCTAGATCTTGATGAATTGGAAATCGTCGACATCGACGGAATTCGCTTGCTAAACGAGTGCAAAGACCGGGGCATCCGAGTGGTGAACTGCTCACCGTATATCCGCGAATGGATGCTTCAAGAGAAACGAACCCATCAAGGCAAGAGATGAATGGCGAAGATTTTTGGGTGATGTGCAGCGGCTCGATGTCTCATCCCAATTTGTCGCGAAATCCCGAAAAGCGGGGACGCCTGGACGATATAAACAATAGAAACTAAAAGGCACTTGGAATGGACTCCCTTTTGCATATCCATTAAAGTCCCGCGCGTACCCACGAGCCATTTATCAGGAGATGAGGAGATGGATAGAGGTGACAGCACCCCCGGTATCGAGTTTGCTCGTCACTGGATCGATGGCGAGTGGGTTGGCTCCGATACGGTAGCGAAATCGATAAGTCCTTCTACTGGGGAAGTGCTCGGCCAGTACTCCGCAGGGGGACGTGTCGAAGCGGCAGCCGCAATTGCCGCAGCAAGAAAAAGTTTTGACACCGGCACTTGGCCTCATGATCCTCAGCTCCGGTCGCAAGCGCTTCGAGAACTCGCCGACAGACTCGAAGAGCGCGCGGAGGCGATTGCACGGATGCTCAGCCGGGAGATGGGCAAGACGTTGCGGGATGCAACGTGGGAAGCCATGTCGGGCCCATCAACACTTCGTTACAACGCGGGTACTGCACTCTCGCAGACGGGCACATCATCCGAGATCGCTCCGGGTCTCTTTGCGAGCACCGTGCGTGAGCCCATCGGTGTCGCTGGAATCATCGTCCCATGGAACTCCCCTCTGGCACTGCTAATCCGTGCGCTAGCGCCCGCTTTAGCGGCTGGCTGCACCGTGGTGGTCAAGTTGCCAGGTCAAACTGCGTTGACCAATTCGCTCATCATGCAGGCTGTCGCGGCCACAAAGAGCTTTTCGAAGGGCGTGGTGAATATCTTTACCGAGTCCGGCAACGGAGGGGCGCCTCTCTTAGTTGGCTCCCCCGACGTTGACGTCATCAATTACACCGGCAGCACCAAAGTCGGTCGCCAGGTGGCTGAGAACGGCGCTAAGACTCTGAAGAGGATGGGCTTGGAACTCGGTGGAAAGACACCTCTGGTCGTGTTTGAAGATGCCGATATCGACACGGTAGCGCCGTTGGTCGTTACCGCGCTGACGAAGTTCAATGGCGAGTTCTGCATGACAGGTTCGCGTGTTCTGGTGCAGCGAAGTGTTGCAGATGAATGGCGAAAACGAATCGCAGCTCTTTTGGAGAAGGTCGTGGTCGGCCGCGCCGATGACCTAAGAACTGAGATGGGGCCTTTGGTTGATCGAGCAAACGTCACACGCATCGATCGCTTCGTAGAAGATGCAAAGCAGTATGCCCGGATCATCGTTCGTGGCGGCCCAATTGTGGACGGCCCACTCGCGGCAGGCGCGTTTTATCGTCCATCCATGTTGGAAACCGAGGCGTTGGACGTTCCGTTGATCCAGGAAGAGATCTTCGGGCCGGTGCTGAGCTTCGAGACATTTGCGACGGAGGATGAGGCAATCAGCCGCGCGAATGCCACTATCTTCGGACTAGCCGCTGCGGTGTTCACGAAAGATATCGATCGTGCGCAGAGAGTGGCACGCGCAATCAAGGCTGGCACCGTGTGGACAAATACCTGGGGTGTGCTCAACGATGCATTCGAAGAGGGCGGCTTTAAGCAAAGCGGCATCGGGCGCGCGAGGGGTGTTCGTGCCATGGAAGAGTTCCAGGAAATAAAGACACAGATTCGCGTTGTTGCTCCAGCGTCCCCCGGTAAGGCGCGCACTTAAATCACCTTCGAAGGAGAAATTGGATGCCCGTTCCTAGCTTGCCCAAAGTCGGAACCCCGCCTGCTCCGCCTCCGTTACGCAAGATTGCACTGGAGGAGCACTTCGGCCATCCCAGTCTGTTCATGCGGGATAGTGAGGGGCGATTCGAGACACGCAAGGAAGCCGCCATCGGCCATCTTGGGCCGGAGTATTTCGAGGTCGTGCAGAAGCGCCTTCTGGACTTTGACGCAACCCGCCTTCAGGCTATGGACGAGGCCGGCGTTGAGAAGGTGTTGCTCTCGCTCACTACATTCGGCATCCAGGCAATAGCCGACCGGAGCAAAGCACAAGATACAGCTCGTACGGTGAACGATTTCCTTGCTGAACGGGTGCGTGCGCATCCGGATCGTTATGTTGGGATGGCGAGCTTGGCGCTTCATGATCCCGCCGAAGCCGTACGCGAACTCGAGCGCTGCATCACCAGACTCGGCTTCAAGGGGGTGATGGTAAACGGCTACAGCCAGGTCGATACGGACGACAACTTGCTGTATCTTGACGATCCTCGGCTGACACCGCTATGGGAGGCTCTGACAGCGCTCGATATACCGCTTTACTTGCATCCACGTCCGTCGCACAACGCTGTCCAGTACGACTCACACCCGGAGCTGACAGGCGCGGCTTGGGGATTTGCCCCAGAGATGGCGACACATGCATTGCGCATCGTCTATAGCGGCGTCTTTGATCGCTTTCCAACTGCAAAGCTGGTGCTTGGCCATTTGGGTGAGGCCCTACCGTTTTTCGCATGGCGCATCCAGCACGGAATCAACTTTAGTCCGAATGGCCGCATCACGAAGAAACGGCTTGCCGACTATTTTGCGGAGAACATTTGGGTCACGACAAGCGGCAACTTCAGCACGCAGGCCCTTCATTGCACATTGCTGACTATGGGTTCCGATCGGATACTTTTCTCGAACGACTACCCATACGAGGACTACGCTGAGGGCGCCGAGTTTATCGATACAGTATCGATAAGCGAAAGCGACCGTCGCAAGATCGCTTACACGAATGCCAAGGCGCTTTATAGGCTTTAGGACTGCGTCATGCGTACGGATCGATCAACCCGCCAACGGGCATATACAGGAGACCCAGATGAAGACCGCGCTTGAACTCGTGCAGTCGCTGCTCTCGAATCCTACCAACATCGAAAACGTGCGCAGCCTCACCACCAACGATGTGACTTATGTATCCCTGAACTTTAACAATCCGGAGTTGCACAAGGTCCTTCCCTGGGCCGGCACAAATCGGGGAGCGCAGAGTATCGTCGACGCGTTCAACGGAATCGGTCGAGTGTGGGAGACGAAAGCATTCGAGGTCAGAGACGTAATCGTCAATGAACATACCGTCGCGATGTTCGGAAGCTTTACCTACAAGACCAAGACACTGGGCAAGGAGATTACTTCTCCCTTTGCGCTGCTCGCCAGGGTGACGGACGGCAAGATCAGCTATGTCCAATTTCTGGAGGACACGTTTGGTACTGCCAGTAGCTTCCGCGCGTCTGGCACATGGAACTTCCGAGGTGTTGCAACTGGAGGCGACGTTAGCATCGGCTCTTAGCCCGTAGCACTCGTAGCGGCTGGCTCTGGATTCTGGTCTTTATGCAATACCGCGCTAGCTTCATGGAGATTCTTGCCATAAAGCCCATGTATGAAGAACGTTAATCTGGCCGTCAAACGGAAGGCCTCGCAGAGGCGAGCCATTCGCTTAGGAGTTGTTTTTGCAATCTGCGCTGCCATGATCGGCGGTCCCGCAACCACGCGGATAATGGCGCAAGTGCAGTTGCCGAGTGTGAATCTGGGAGACACTAACTTCGAGGATGGCTTTGCCGACCGCGGATTGCTGCTGGAGGAGTTTCCAGATGTTTACGTCTCTGGCAGTTTGAAAGACAGCAACGGCGCTACTGTCGCGGGGAAGAACACTCTGACCGCGATTAGCACTACTTCGCATATTGCCTACATTAGCGATAAGCGCCTCTTTGGAGCATGGCTCGGAGTGGAGGTTCTTGTCCCCATCGTCGATGTGCAGGTTAAGCTTGCTAACGGAACTGACGCTACCGAGCGAGGTTTCGCTGATCCGATCTTCGGGCCCTTCGCTCTCCAGGGGGCTCCAAAGCGAATTGGACGCGGCATCTTCGTGCACCGCGCATTACTCGACATAACGGCTCCGATCGGCAATTACAACGATCAGCGTCCGGTCAATATTGGGAACCATTTTGTGATGGTCAATCCATATTACGCGTTCACTTATGAGTGGCCGCACAAATTGGAAGTGAGCGCCCGATTCCACTACCTTTGGAATTCTGTGAACAAGGACCCATTTTTTGGTTTCGGCATTCAGAACATGCAGCCAGGGCAGGCGTTCCACGCCAACTACGCTACTTCGCTTGAGGTGATGAAAGAGGTTCGGCTGGGCTTCAATGGGTACTGGTTACAGCAAATAACAGATCACCAGATAAATGGTCAGAATGTCCCGAATTCTAAAGAGCGGACGATTGGACTCGGCCCCGGAATCCAGGTGGGCGGAAACGGACTCTGGCTAAGGGTAAACAGCTATATCGAAACAGATGTTCGTAATCGTCCTGTGGGAACCAGGGTGACGTTCCGCCTTTCAAAAGCGCTGTCCATTTCGCGATCTAAGCCATAGACAGGAGATAACGCCAGACAAATCCGTTGAGTATTTCGGTTCTGCACCATGAACGATGTGATTGTGAACCAACTCGCGGAGCGGTCAGGGCAGCGCCAGTATCCCTTCTGATCGAAGCGCGGCATCATTACCGCGCCTCAGTCGAGGTTAAACAGACGGAGGAGAAGTTCATGCAAACACTTAGCAGTGACTACCTGAATGCATACCGCAGCCTCAAGCTGACGCGAGATGCCGAAGGCGTATTGGTCGCCCAATTTCATACCAACGGAGGGCCATTCACGTTTACGGCGCAGGATCACACGGAGTTCGTCGATGCTTTCTACCGCGTTGGGCAGGATCGCGCGAACAAGATCGTGATCCTGACGGGAGCGGGCGGGGACTTCATTCCCAGTATCGATTTTAGGTCCTTCGGCAATTTTGCCGATCCAAGTGTTTTGAGCCAAGTTCATGATGAGGGTGTTCAGATTCTGGAGAACATCGTTAACATTCGGGTGCCGATGATTGCGGCGGTCGAAGGCCGTGCCCATGTGCACTCCGAGTACGCCCTGTTGGCCAATGTCATTGTGGCGAGTGAAGCAGTCACCTTCCACGATGCACCCCATTTCGCCGGCGGTATTGTTCCAGGCGACGGAATCTTTACGGCGTGGAGCTATCGCGCCGGAGCAGGCCGGGCCGAAGCGTTCTTGCTGAATCCACAGCCGCTGACCGCTGCTGCTGCACACCAATGGGGAGTGGTTGCTGAAGTAGTGCCAAATGGCGAGGCGCTTATCCGCGCGCATGAATTGGCCCGGCAGTACTTAAAGGTGCCCGAGGTCACACGCCGCAACACGCGAATCCACTTCATGCAGCCCCTCAAGGAACGTATCGTGCGGGAGGTTGGTTATGGACTTGCACTGGAAGGAACATCCGTTGCCGCCCTGATGCAATCAATGCGAGCCAAGGGCTAGCTTGTCGGAGACAAGACCAACAGGAGCACATGAGTCATGAGTGAAGTCACACGATTCGTTGTCCTCGTTTTCGGCACTGAGGCCGGAGGTGATGGTACCGCCTGGACCAGTGCTGGTTTAAAAGTCGGCAGGCATCGGCCTCCGAACGCCGATGCGCCCGGGGACTATTGCCGAACAGCACCAGTATTTCTTCTGGTTCTTTGAATCTGCGTTGAACACGTCAATGCTCAGGCGTAGGAGATTTGAAAATGAACAACGTATCGCATGAAAGGCAATATGATTTTATCGTGGTGGGAGCGGGTGCGGCCGGATGCGTTCTCGCGGCGGAGTTGTCCGCTTCCGGCGCGGAGGTCCTCGTCGTCGAATCGGGAGGACCCGACGACGCGCCGACCATCGCAAACCCGAGCATCTGGTTTTACAACGTCGGCGGTCCTCTCGACTACGCTCTTCCTCTCGTTCCACTTCCGCAGTTGAACAATCGGAAGTTCAACATGGCTCTCGGTCATGTACTCGGTGGCGGAACAAGCATCAACGCAATGGTCTGGGCACGTGGCTTGCAGCGCGATTACGATGGCTGGGCCAAGAACGGTGCCAAGGGCTGGTCGTTCAAGGATGTTCTTCCTATTTTCAAGAGTCAGGAAGATTGGGAAGGAGGAGCGAATGAGTGGAGAGGTGTGGGAGGTCCAGTTCCGATTCGACGGCCGAGAGATCCTCATCCCACGGCGCCTGCCTTCTTGGAAGCCGCCCGGCAAATGGGTGTACCGATTCATGATGATGTGAATGGACCCCAACTCCCCGGGGCCGGATATATCAACATGAACATTTCTGCCGATGGCACGAGAGTAAGCGCCGCGCAGGCGTTTCTCCATCCTGCCCTTTCTCGGCCGAATTTGACCCTAATTCTGAACAGCAATGTGATCAAGCTAAATTTCAAGAACAGACGTTGTGTAGGAATCAAGCTGCTTACCGCGGGCGATGTAAAAGATATTTCTGTAACGAAAGAGGTCATTGTCGCCGCCGGTGGCGTGCACAGTTCAAAGCTTCTGATGCTGTCAGGCATCGGCGATGCTTTAGCCCTTCAAAAGGTCGGGATTGATGTTGTCGAGAACCTTCCAGGTGTTGGTCAAAATCTTCAAGACCATGTTCTCGTCTCTGGAGTGGTATTTAAATACAAGGGAAAGATGCCAGAGCGCCCTGTCGACAGCAACGCTGTTGAAGCGGAGGTTTATCTTTCAAGCGGCGTCTCCTCGGAAGGGACGGATATCAATCTCGTCCTCGAACAACTCCCCGCTGTAACCCCAGAGTGTGCCACACGCTTTGGCGCTCCGCCCGCCGATGCCTTTACCATCGCCCCTGCCCTAGTCCAGCCGACAAGCAGAGGATCAGTACGGCTAGCGAGTGCAAACTGGCAGGATTCGGCGATCGTGGATGGAAACTACCTGGGCACGGATCAAGATCTTGCCGCAATCATGAAGGCCATTGAAGCAGCGCGCGAACTTGGCCGGCAGACCGCCTTTGACGCTGTTCGGGATAGCGAAATCATTCCGGGCCCAAAAGCAACTACCGATGACATCCGTGACCTTGCCCGCACCGCATCTGCGAGCTTCGGCCACTCCGTCGGAACATGCAAAATGGGTACCGACGAGTTCGCGGTAGTCGATCCTGAGCTTCGCGTGCATGGTATCCATGGCCTGCGGGTCGCCGATTCTTCCGTGATACCACGGATCACTACCGCCCCCACCAATGCACCGACACATATGGTGGCTGGCAAAGCCGCGAGGATGATCCTCGGTGCGTCGTCGAGGACCGCGTGAACCTGGGGGTTTGGAGCTTTCCCGATGAAATGGGCCAACTTGAATCTCACCATCGATAGGCATCACCACATGCTTCCGCATTTTTTCTTTCAGGAGACGAACGATGTCCACACTCCGGTGGGCGGATTGGCCCCGATGTTTCACCGGCCGTGTACATCCCGCAACTAAACCTGCCAAGACAGAAGAGAAAGGACTTTCCGATGGACAACGAGCAGATCATTCGCAGAGCGTACGCACTGGCCGAAAAGAAAGATGTCTAGGGTTGGGTCGAGAGCTTCACACCTGACGGAACATTTACCGACATGTCGATCGACGTCACCTATCGCGGGCCGGACGGCCCAACCGGCCTGGGCAAGACGGTCGAGGTTTATGCACAAGCGTTTCCGGATATGCATCGCGAGCTGTACCGCATCTTCAGTGTCGGTGACACCATCGCCGTCGAGCTCGCCCTTTGAAGATTTCGCTGTCACGGCAGCGGTGCAACCGGTTGTGCGAATCAGTACCGCTAAATGCCCGTGCTGGAACGTTTGCCACAGCCTTACGTTAGCGCTTCTGTGGGCCAGCCCCCGGATAGTCGGCAAAGAGGAAACTTACATAAATCCTGCCCAAGAATGGTAAAGAGAAAAACCATTTTTCCCAGCTATTTCTGCCAGGAATAATCGGTCAGTTCGTAATCCGACGAGAAGAGAAACCGGAGAGAAAACGGCGGGGAACCCGCCTGCGCGGAATGCTACTGTACGAAATTAAAATGTGTCCGTAAACGATTGATAATAAAAAATATATTGGTGGAGGCGGCGGGAGTCGAACCCGCGTCCGAAAATGTTACTGGTCAAGAGAACTACATGCTTAGTCGAGTTCATGCCCTGGGCATTACCCCAGGACGTTCGCGGCCCGCGCTCAGAACCGACAAGAAACGCGTCCCGCTAGCCTGTGATCTTAGCCTCCCGCCCCAGACGTAGACGAGAAGAGCAGCCCGCTGTGTGACGTCCTTCGGAGGCCCACGGGCGAAGCCTCCTCGGACGGCTGCCTAAACTAGTTAGGCTGCGTATGCCATCTGTTGATTGGCAATTATCATTTTGCACGCGATTACGGGTGTGTGCACCCCGGCATGCCTCTTGGCCGCAAGCATCTCCGTCGAAGCCGTGACGCCCCCACTGGTGGGATGGCCATTCAAAGAACTAACTACACATCAGGCTCTGGGCCACGCCCGAAGAGCCTCTTCCAGACTAGGGGCTGCGCCGGGGGAAGTCAAACCCCGAACGTACCCTGTCCCAGACACTAATAATTAGATGCCTAATGGTGCGTTTCGGCTCTTTCGCTGCGGGGATTCGCCACTTCTCTTCGCGACCGCTTCCTTGCAAGGACAGGAGGTGCAACGCTCTCCAATAAATGCAGGTAATAAGAACGACAAGAGCCCTTCGTTATCTTGCCGGTTCCCCCTTCGTGAGTCATGCTCGGGGAGATTTGATAATTCGGACAGAATCGCGGGGTCGGCCTAGCCTCAACAGCGCCTCGCCTTCCCACTGAAAATCACAGCAACACAACCACGCCCTAGGCCGACCAAGACAATAAATCGCGCTCAGACTAAGAAACGGATCCAGCGTGGAAACTGCGGCTAAGAAAGCCCCGACTCCCGTCGTGTTTGCAGCCAAGCCGATTCCGACCCCGGCCGTATTGCTGGCCATGCTGGCTGTATCCAGCAGGGTGAGCGACCTGATTCTGTCGCCGGGCAGCTTTCCCATGGTGGAACTCTCCGGCAAATTAACTCCGGTCAAAATCTCTGGCATGCCGCCGTTAACTCCCGAGGACACGCGCCGCATCGCCTATGAACTGATTGAGGACAACAAACAGGCCACCGACTCATTACAGAACCTGGGATCATGTGACATTTCTTATCGTCTGCCGGGCCGCTGCCGGTTTCGCGTCAACATATTTCAACAGCGCGGAAGCCACGCCATTGTCATGCGTGTAATCCCTCAGGTCATTCCTACTCTCGCTGACCTGAAACTGCCTCCGCAGCTCTCCGAAATCGCCGACCTCCAGAATGGCATCGTTCTGGTCACCGGTCCCACTGGATCGGGCAAGTCCTCCACCCTGGCCGCGGTGCTGGATCGGATTAATGAGAGCCACGCCTATCACATTTTGACCATCGAAGATCCCATTGAGTTCATGCATCGGCACAAGTGTTCCATCGTTCACCAGCGCGAACTCCACAGTGACACTCCCAGCTTTGCGCTCGCTCTGCGCGCCGCATTGAGACAGGCTCCCAAAGTCATTCTCGTAGGCGAAATGCGCGACAAGGAAACCATTGAAATCGCACTGGAGGCGGCGGAGACCGGCCATCTGGTTCTCTCCACTCTCCACACCATTGACGCTTCCAAAACTGTGGAGCGAATCATCGGGGCTTTTCCGATGGGGGAACAAGACACCATTCGCAACCGATTGGGAAAGAGTTTCCGGGCGATTATTTCCCAGCGCCTCATACCAAGGAAAGACGGCAATGGACGTGTCGCGATCGTGGAAATTCTTAAGTCAACGCTCCGCACTCGCGAGTATATCGAAAAGGGCGAGCAGGATGGCAAAACGCTTCTCGAAGCGATGACCGATGGCGACAGCGATGGAATGCAGCACTTCGACGGTGAGATCGAAAAGCTCGTCCGAGCCGGTGCCATCGACGTCACTACCGCCCTTGCTTACGCTACCAACCCAGGGAATCTGCGGCTTGTGCTGACCGACATGGGTAGTGCAGCGACGGAATAGTGGCAGCTCCAGTCACTTTGACTTGGCGTCCCGCGGCAGGCGGCCTTCCAATCTCGCCTTCACCTCTGGCCACTCGTTGTCGAGGATGCTGAAGTAAACCGTATCGCGTACTCGTCCACTCCATGTCAACAGATGCCGGCGCAGCGTGCCTTCTTCTTTCGCGCCGATGCGCAAAATCGCGTTGCGCGACTTCTGGTTCAGCGCGTCCGTCTTGAGTTCCACCCGCATGCATTCCCACACTTCAAACGCGTGCCGCATGGGCGGATTTCGAGAGGTGAGGGTTAGGAACGCGGACGCCCTTCCAGCTTCGCCTTCACCTTGCGGTCAACTTGCCTCCCAACGTTGCCGGGCAGCGTAAGCCGCCACCTTCAGCCGATTTCCACACAGCCGCATGCTGCACCAGCGGCGCGTCCCTTTCTTGCTGGTGTCCTGGAAATGCCCCACACACTGCGCACACTTGCGTATTCGCCTGCGATCCGCCTCGGCGAACAACATCGCGGCGCTGTACGCCAGTGGAGCATACAGGTCCTCCGGTTGCCGCAATTCGAACCACCGTTCGATTGTAGAGCGATTTCGCTCGGACTCCAGCTTATTCCGCATGGGATACTGCGCCATAAGCTTGTTCAGTTGCCGCACGGTTGAAACCTGAACCACTTCACCACGCTCCCAGGCGACCACCTGCTTCCTCAATTTCTCACGCAGCTCCCGGACTGCTTTTACGGTGCGTCGAGCCCGCACAGAATTTCCCCACTTTTTCTGAAATCTCGCCAGGTCTAGTGGGCTGAGAAGGCCAGCTGCTTGAAACCAGCGCAGTAGGACCTTGAAATCAGGGAGAAGCTCGGTCGTCTTGCCGTTCCGGACTGGGCGGGTATTGAGGAAATCCAATGCAAGATGGTTACCGAGAAAAAGAAATCCATCTTTCTCGTTCGCCTTCGGATGTCTCATGCTTAACCTCGCCACATGCAGGAAACTAAGGCCGATCGGCCATTGTCTTGGCACTTCGCCTTTCGTCCCCGAAAACGAGTTTATTATAACACCTTTAATGAATCTTTTTATCGGTTAGTTCATCTCACTTTCATGTTGTGAATCCATGATTCGGAGATAAACATGAAGGCAGTCGAACTTAACGGATATGAAGGCACGAAAAGCTTAAGGCTGGTCGAAGTGGAAAAACCGAGGCCGAAAGCGAACGAGGTTCTGATCGAGGTCCGGGCTGCCGGAGTAAATTATGCGGAAATCGAACTGGCAAAGGGCAGATATTACGTTCCCAAACAAGTTCCGTTTCTAATGGGCTTTCAAGCCTCGGGAGTCGTCGTCGAAACCGGCTCGCAGGTGAACACTCTGAAAGCAGGCGACGCGATTACCTCGATTGTCTCCAGCGGCGGCTACGCCGAGTACGCCACCGCCGACGCAGACGTCGCAATTTCCATCCCCGATGGAGTCTCCTTCGCCGAGGCGGCAACCATCCCGATTCAAGGCCTTTCTGCATTCGCTCTGCTGAAGTTAGCGGCCAAACCTGTCGCTTCCGAGAGCGTGCTGATTCAGGCGGCGGCGGGCGGCGTCGGAATCTATCTCGTACAACTGGCAAAGCTCATGGGAGTAAAAAGAGTCATTGCCCTGGCCAGCTCGAAAGCGAAACTCGATCTCGTAAGGAGCTTGGGAGCTGATCTCACCTTCGACTACGGCGATCCTGCCTGGACGGACGAAGTACGAGAAGCGACCGATGGGAACGGTGTGGACGTTGTTCTGGAAGCTGCGTCTGGGGAAGTAGGAGAAGAAAGTTTCAAACTGCTTGCGCCGTTTGGCCGCGCGATCGTTTTCGGAGCACGCAATGTCCACGACACAGTCTCGTCGGAGCGGGTGCGCCAGCTGATTTACAAGAATCAATCACTCATCGGCTTTAATTTTCCCTCTCTGCGCCGGCAGCAAATCGCCGAATGTCTGCCCAGTCTTCTGAGTTTAATTTCACAACGAAAAGTAAAGTTGTTCGCCAATACTTCTTTCCCTCTGGCTGAGGCAGCATCCGCCTTTGAGGCTCTTTCCAGTCGCCAGACCATCGGTACTGTCGTCTTAACACCTCAAGAAGCTGAATTCCAAAACAATGCTCAATCGTTGTAAGGAAATCCAATATGACTACCTATCATCACGCCGTCGTAAACCAGCACAAGATTTTCTATCGCGAAGCTGGCCCTGAGAACGCTCCAGCCATTCTTCTACTTCATGGCTTCCCAACGTCGTCGCACATGTTCCGGAATCTCATTCCGGCGCTCTCTGATCGCTACCGCGTAATAGCGCCAGATCTTCTGGGCTTCGGTTTTTCCGACGCCCCCGACCACAAAACCTTTGTTTACACTTTCGAGAACCTGGCCAAGGTTATCGACAGCTTCACACACACTATTGGCCTCGATCGTTACTCGATCTATGTCTTTGATTACGGCGCACCGGTTGGATTTCGACTGGCGTTGGCGCATCCCGAACGGATTGCGGCCATCATCTCGCAGAATGGGAACGCTTACGAGGAAGGACTCAGTGAAGGATGGAACCCAATTCAGAAATACTGGAAGGAACCAACAACCAAGAATCGTGCCGCGCTGCGCGATTTTCTTACACCCGCAGCCACCAAGTGGCAATACGTTCATGGGGTACAGAACGAAACCTTGGTGGCTCCGGAAGCGTATGCGCTCGACTCCACTCTACTGGCCCGGCCCGGCAATGACGAGATTCAACTCGATCTCTTTTTAGACTACGCGAGCAACGTCGCTCTCTATCCAAAGTTTCAAGAATATTTCCGCATCCAGAAGCCGCCCCTGCTTGCGGTCTGGGGAAAAAACGATCCGTTTTTCTTGCCTCCCGGCGCCGAAGCGTTCAAGCGGGACAACCCCGATTCAGAGGTCCGTTTCTATCACACCGGCCACTTCGCGCTTGAAACTCACCATGAAGAGATCGCAGCTGCAATGCGCGATTTCCTGCATCGGAGATTGACTGGCTGATCCAGTTCTGAGTGCCAACAGATGCATTTACGCCAGCATCACTTCTAACTTGGCCTTTGCTTCCGGCCACTCCGAGTCCAAAATGCTGAAGTAGACCGAGTCGCGCACGCGGCCCGTCCAGGTGAGCACATGCCGGCGCAGCGTGCCTTCCTCTTTCGCGCCAATGCGCAGAATCGCGTTGCGCGACTTCTGGTTCAGCGCGTCCGTCTTAAGTTCCACCCGCATGCATTTCCACACTTCAAACGCGTGCCGCAGCATCAGGTACTTCGCCTCGGTATTGACGGCTGTGCGTTGCCACGATGGCGCGATCCATGTCGACCCGATCTCCACGCGGCGGTTGATGCGGTCGATATTCATGAAGCGCGTGCTGCCGATCACCCGCCCGCTCGCGCGTTCGACCGTGGCAAACACTATCGACTCCCCGCGCTCCTGCTCCTCAAACGCCTTGTCGATCAGCCGCCGGAAATCGTCCGGGGTTTTCATCGAGTAAGGAATCCAGCGAAAAATGTCGTCGAGATCGTTCTTCGCAATTTCCCAGAAGAGTTCCGCGTGCTCGCGGCGAACCGGTTCCAGACGCACCACCGAACCTTCCAGCGTGAGCGGCAAAACAATGTTCAGCGGAGCCATCGTCGACATGTTTCTCTCAATCCGATCGGGGTGAAAAACTCGCTTTTGGGTGGCGCAGCGCTTTCAGCGCTACGATTAAGCGGGCCGAACCGATTTTTTCGGCAAACTGTTTAGTCACTGAGGGAAGCCTCGTCAGCGTATTTTCCCGCAGCCGTTATCATATCTTGCATCTTGCAGCCTTCTCGGGCATCTCTAGTACGACACGGATTCCGCAGATTCTGTTCCCACAATGCCAGTTGACTTGCGATACTGATCTAGGATGTTGACCTGACATGATCTCATACGTCCAACCAGCGGCCATGCCACAAGCACAGCGATGTTGTCAGGAGAACTCGTAGTGAATGCGCACTGTCTCCCGTTCTCCCAAATCCCGCACACCACGCGCCTGTTCGCAGACTTCCTGACCTACCAGCCCAATATCCAGCCGTTTTATCCGAGGTCGCCCAATTTCAACGAATGGCTGAAAGAAGAAGCGGGAAAGATTTCCTACGACTCCTCCCGCCGCGAGCGCGTCGCCGCCATCCTGGAACGCCAGAACAAGTCCTGGAACGCCTCCCCGAAAACGCTGGCCAATCTCGATCGCTTGCGGAAAGGTGCGGCTGCAGTCGTGACCGGGCAGCAAGTCGGACTTTTCGGCGGACCCATGTTCGCCGTCTACAAAGCGCTCACCGCCGTCAAACTCGCGGAAGAGGCCACTGCGGCCGGAGTCGACGCAGTGCCGGTTTTCTGGCTGGCCACTTACGATCATGATCTGGCCGAGGTGAATCACGTCTCCATCCCCGGCCCGGACGGCGCTCTGCAGGTACTCACCACGCAGAGTCATGATGTTCCCGGAGCGCCCGTCAGCGCCGTGCGCCTGGGTGACGAGATACTTCCTCTGGTCGAAGAGGCCGCAAAGTTGCTCGGCGATTCCGAGGCTGCGCAGTTTCTGCGCGAAACATACCGTCCCGGCGAGACTCTGGGCTCGGCCTTCGCCCGGCTCTTTGCCCGCATCTTTGCGGATTGGGGCGTGATTCTGCTCGACGCCTCCGACGCGGAACTTGACCGCGTCGCCGAGCCGATTTATCGCGCAGCCGTCGAGCGCTCCGCTGAACTTGCCGCCGCCCTCCTGGCGCGAGGTGAAGCACTGGAGGCGGCAGGCTACCACCAGCAAGTAAAAGTCACTTCGTCGTCGGTGCTGCTCTTCACCGTGCAGCAAGGCGCTCGCACGCCGATTCATCGGCGCGAGCCTGGCGGCACTGCAGAATTTGCGATCGGCTCCGACGCCACGGCAGAGAAGCTTTCGCAAGCCGAGCTGCTCGCCCGCATCAGTGCGAGTCCAGAACTATTCAGCCCAAACGTTCTGCTGCGCCCCATCGTCGAGGATTATCTTTTGCCTACGCTGGCCTACACCGGAGGCGCCGCCGAGACCGCCTACTTCGCGCAGGCCGGAGCGGTCTTCGAAGCGCTTCTCGGCCGCGTAACGCCCATCGTCCCGCGCTTTTCGGCCACCGTCGTCGAACCGAAGACGCAGCGCCTGATCGAGCGCCATGGAATTACAGTGCCGGATGTGTTCGCGGGGCCCGAGGCATTGCGCCGTCAACTTGCGGAGCGCGGACTGCCTGAAGATCTGCAAACTGCCTTCGACTCCGCCAGAAAATCACTGGATTCACACTTGTCGAGCGTCAAAGAGAAGCTGGTCAAGCTCGACCGCACGCTGGTCGATGCCGCAGAGACGGCCCGCTCGAAAATTGAATATCAACTCGAGCGCCTCCAATCCCAGGCGGCGCGAGCAGAAGCGCAAAAAAGCGAACTCGTCACTCGCCACTCGGAAAATCTAAGTCAGGCGCTCTATCCCGACAAAGGACTGCAGGAGCGCGCCATCGGCGGCTTCTACTTCCTGGCGCGCTACGGCCGCGAATTCCTGCACCAGCTTCACGACGCCATCCAGCCCGACTGCCACGACCACCAGATTCTAGAGTTGTAGCCCCTCCGCTGCGCCGCGACCCCTCACTTCTGCTGGAGCCAGTCTTCCAGTCCCGCGAGCGATTCCACTCGTGGATATTCCCGCTCGCGGTACGCTCCGGCCACATCGAACAGCACCGCTTGCATTCCCGCGTTGCGCGCGCCGACGTAGTCAATGGAGTACACGTCGCCCACGTACAAACTCTCGGCAGCGGGAGCCTTCATAGCGCGCAGCGCCGCTTCGAAGATCGCCGGATGCGGCTTCTCGTGCCCAACATTGCCGGAATCGGTGACGCTAGCAAAGCAGTCCGCAATCCCGCAGCGCCGCAGCACTGCGTCGATCTTGCCGTCGGCGTTCGAGATCACCGCAATCGCGTATTCTTGCCGAAGACGTTCCAGCGCATCGCGCGTGCCCGGCAAGATCTGGTTCCAGTTGGCCGAGTTCTGCGTGTTCTCGATCAGTGCATCGCGCACGCCGTGCAAAGCAACGTCCAGAACACCCAGTTGCTGCAGCAGGTGCGTGTAAAACGTCCACCAGAAGCTGTGATCGACTTGGCCCGCGATCATGCCCTGATCGAATTCCTGTTTCGTGCGCCGTTCCAAAGCCTGCCACATCGCGAGCGTCGGCTGACGGTCCACCGGCAGCGGCGCCAGTATGCGGCCGCGATTCGGAAACAGCAGAGTATTGCCCACGTCGAAGAAAATGAAACGGCATTTGCCCATGGTCTATATTAGCGAACGATCTGACCCAAGGCGCCCACGCCAGCGCGCCTCTTGACCAGACGGTTGCCCCACCAGGCCAGAGCCGTGAACCGGGCTGGGAAAAGATGTAATATCCAATACTCGGGCCCGGCCTGACCGTCGTGTTCGGGCCCTTTTTCAAGCTATGGCGATATCTGCTGCAGTATCGTTAGTCGCTGGCTTTACCCGCACCACGCGGATTGCGCTAACGCTCTATCCGGCGGCGCGGGCGGGCGCAGCCGTGCTCTTCGGTGTGGCCGTGGCGGCGCTTTACCGCGGGTCGCGCGAGGACGTTTACAACATTCTGTGGGCTGTAGTATTCGGCTTCGCTACCTTGAACATTCTCAGTCTTGCGGCCCGGCGCCTGGAGCCTACCCGCCGCGGCCTGAGCTTTGGGGAACTGATGGCCGTCATGGTTGTGCTGCTGTCGGTCTTCCTGTTGGGCTGGGAAATGCTGACCCTGTTCCACGTCTTCCCCATCAAGCTAAAGCACTGAAAAGGCGGGACGATAGTTTTCCACAGCGTTCCTGCAGGAGCGTTTGTACGTACATTCATCATGCGCATATCTGGCAAGTAGCGCTGGCATAGTCCCCTCGCAGCCTGAAGCGCAAGCCCACCACTGACGGGATCCACGCGCTACTGCGTAAGCTCCCTTTTGCGGTATGATTCGCTTACATGGCGAAGCAGCCCCCTAATTTCGAAGTGACCTGCCCCTGCTGCAGCGCGTTGCTGAAGATCGACGTGGAGACTCGCGCCGTTATCGCTCACACCGCGGCGGTGAAGCCCAAGACCTTCAGCGACATGGAGGCAGCGGTCAAATCCATGCGGGAGCACGACAGCCGCCGCGAATCGATCTTCCAGCAGTCGGTCGAAGCCCAGAAGAACGCCTCCTCGCTCCTGGAGAAAAAGTTTCAGGAGGCGATTAAGAAGGCGAAAGAGACTCCCGACACCGGCAAGCCGATTCGCGATTTTGATCTAGACTGATTTGCACCAGCTAATTCGCACCCGCTGATTTGCAGCCTGACTTGCCGAATATGAGCCGTCCTCTCCTTCTCGGCCACCGGGGCGCCCGTGCCCTCAAATCGATTCCGGAAAACACGATCGCCTCGTTCGACCAGGCCCTGGCCGACGGCTGCGATGGTTTCGAATTCGATGTGCGCCGCACGGCCGATGAAGAGGCGGTGGTCTGCCATGACCCGAAGGCCGCCGGATTTGAGATTTCCCGCGCAACCGCGAAGCAGGTTTTACAGCTGCCCCGGTTGCGCGATGTTCTTCAGCGCTACCGCGATTCGTTTCTCGACATTGAACTGAAGGTCAAAGGCCTGGAGAGAATCACGCTCGATCTGTTCCTCCGGCACAAGCCGCGCCGGGGATTCGTGGTTTCATCCTTCCAGCCCGGAGCGCTGAAGTCGGTGCATGCGCTGGATGCAACGATTCCACTCGGCCTGATTTGTGAATCCAAGACCCAACTCCGCCTCTGGAACGAGCTTCCGGTCGAGTATGTGATTCCCCAACAGGAACTGGTTGACTCGGAACTGGTCCGAAAAATAAAAGGAGCGGGCAAGAAAATCCTGGTCTGGACGGTGAACGATCCAGCGGACATGAAGCGTTTCGCAGAGTACGGCGTCGACGGCATCATCTCCGACGATACGAGCCTTCTCTGCCGGACGCTGGCTGCCTAGAAGTTCACATCGCCAATGGACCGTGCGACCCCTCGGAATACGGTCTTCACCGGACAAAAGAAAAGCACCCACCGCGCGGCGGGTGCTTCGCTCCAAACTAACGAGCTGGGCTTACGGCAGCAGTTCCTGAGTCAAGACCGCGCCGCCCATCGACGCCAGCACTGCGGATTCTTTTACCGCTTTGTGCGAGTCCCGGGCGACCCAGACCGTTTCCTTGTCGTCGCCGCCATCGGCCGAAGTGATGTCCACGACGAACGCGTCAAAAGTGCCTGCCGGCACCGTCACTTTGTCCACGCCGGAAACTTTCAACTGCATCAGCTTTACTTTTTGTTTTTCGACATCAAAGTTCCGGAACGTGGTGCTGTAGCCCTCGGCCAGCGGCAGGCACGAGATGGATTGTTTTGCACCGGCCGCGTCTGCGAACAGCGGTCCACCCAGATCGACTGAGATGGGCTTGTCCTGTCCATTCATGTTCATGTTGCCGACCGCCTTGTCGCCGGTGAAGTTCAGGTCGATCGCCACCGGCCCCTGTTTCAGGTTGAGCTTGCGCGAGATCAACGTCCCCTTTTCCAGAATGGATACGACGGTCACAGTCCCCTGGGGTGTGTCCATCACGTCGGTTGCGGTCCACGCGCCAGCGTCCTCTGCGATGGTGGTCGCCACGCTGAGCGACATTTTCTGGGTTCCCATTTCAATCTTCGCCTGATATTTGTACGCGCCAGGTTGCAGGTCCATGGCGAGCTTGGGGACGCCGACCGAACCCGCGTCCACTTTCTTGGCCAGGACGACGGTTTTGGGATCGACCGTGACCTCCTTCAAGCGCGCCACCACTTCGGGCGTTCCGCCATCCTGGTAACGCCCGCCCAGATATCCGGCGAAGAATTTCTCTGTGGCCATCACCGAGGCCATGTTGTTTACCGGGCGAGCAAAGCCGTGGCCTTCGTCGGGAATCAGCAGGTATTCCACGGGGAAGCCGCGGTCGCGCAGCGCGATCACAATCTGCTCCGACTCGGCGTGGTTCACCCGCGGATCGTTCGCGCCCTGGGCAATCATCAGCGGCGTCTTGATTTTGCCGGCGGAGGTGAGCGGAGAGCGCTCGACCAGCAGCGCTTTGCCTTCCGGCGTAGTGGGATCGCCAATGCGCTGGTAGAACATCGTGCGAACAGATTCCCAGTAGGGCGGGATCGATCCCATGAGCGTGATCAGGTTCGACGGACCAAACAGTTCCACCGCCGCGGTGTATAGATCGGGAGTGAAGGTCACGCCCGCCAGCGTGGCGTACCCGCCGTAGGAGCCGCCGAAGATGCCCACGCGCTTGGGATCGGCAATGCCCGCGTCGACCAGGTACTTCACGCCCCAGGTGACGTCGTCCTGCATCTTGCGGCCCCACTCCTTGTTGCCGGCATCGAGAAATTTCTTGCCGTATCCGGTGGAGCCGCGGAAGTTCATACTGAGCACCGCATAACCGCGGTTGGCAAAGAACTGGGCGTACCCGTTGTAGCCCCAGTTGTCACGGCCCCAGGGCCCACCGTGCGGGAAAATGATGGTCGGCAGATTCTTGCCTGAGACGCCTTTGGGCAGAGTCAGATACGCCGGGATGTCGAGCCCGTCCGACGATTTGTAATGCACCGGCGTCATTTCCGCCAGCGATTCGCGGGGCAGTTTCTCCCGGACCTTATACTGCAGAGCAAGTTTGTGGGTCTTGCGGTCGAACAGGTAGGTCTCACCCGGCTCGGTATCGCTCGAGGCGCTGACCAGCCAGACCCGCTCGTCCAGCGTGGACGAGCCGCGGCTGATTTCCTTGCCGGGCAACTTGGTGCTGAGCCACCTGAAATCCGCCTCAAAACTCTTGTCCCGGAAATAACGGCGCTGACGGTCGTCCGTATAGGTGGTCATCGCCAACTGGTCGGTCGCTTCCGAGAAAACGGCTCCGCCGAAATCCACCTTCTTGAGCGGATCGGATTCCACCATCTCCGTCTTCCCGGTTTCCGGATCGAACAGCACCAGGGCGCTCAGGTCCATGTCGGCGCCTTTGTTGGTCTCCAGGTAGGCCCGCTTGCCGTCTTTCTGGAAGCGGACGGTGTTGCACGATTCAAAAACGTTACAGGAATAAATCTTGGTGAATTTGTCGGAATCGACGCGCAGAATTTCCGTGCCGCCGTTCTCGGCGGACCGGGCGGCCAGGCGCAGGTTGCCCTGCACATCGAAATCCCAGCCGGTGATGCGCTCGGTGTTCTTGCGCACCAGCGTTTTTTCGCCGGTCGACAGTTTCAGTTTGTACAAGTCATGCCAGGCTTTGTCGCGGTCGTTCAAACCGATATAGATCGCGTCCGGATCGCTCTTGGGCACATCCACCAGCATCACGCGAATGCCCTTGAGCCCGGTCAGATCACGCGAAGCGGGAGCATCCGCGCCCGCTGTCGCCTTGGCCGCCGGGTCGACGGCATAGACGTTGTAGTTTTCATCGCCGTCGTTGTCTTTCACGTACAGAATAAATTTGCTGTCGCGGCTCCAGAAATAGCCGGGGATCGGACGCTTGATTTCCGCAGTGAGCAGCCGCGCCGCGCTGAACGGTTCGTCCACGCCCTTGACATAGATGTTGCGCGTGTCTTTCCAGGGTTTTTGAAATGCCAGATACTTTCCGTCGGGGGACAGTTGCGCCCCCGCGATCTCGGGATTGCCGAAGATCAGCTCGCGGTCGATCAGCGGCGGCAAGCCGCCGGAAGAGGTTTTCTTGTCTTGAGTATTCTGCGCGGCGAGAGAGGAGAGGGCGAGCACGAGACACAAGAGGCCCTTGAGCAGGTTTTTCATGGCAGCAAATTCCTTTCTGCTTTTGCAACACAGTCTTCGTAACGGCGAGCCCATTTCGGACAGATTCTACCAGTATGTTTTGTTGGGCGTGAGATCGAGACTCCGCAGAGCGCCGCGGAAGATACTTGTGCGATAAGTTCCAGTCTCGCACTCTGGGGAACACGCCCGACATTTCAGTCGGGCCTGCTTTGTATTTTGAGTTGACCTGAGTTCTTACTGGGCCCCGGCGGCAGCTGCGTTTCCCGCGGACATCGCGGCCTTCGCTTCCTTGATGCCGGCCTGGATATGCTGATCCCAGTCGAGATGAGGAATAGGAGACGCTGCCGCGGTCTGGTAGAGCGCCAGCGCGTCCTGTGGGCGATTCAGACGCTTCAGGCAAAGTCTCGCGGCGCTAAGTTGCGCGGTCAGCGCCTGGCGTTCGCCGGGATGGGCGTGGGCAAGCATCTGATACTCAGACAAAGCTCGATCAAACTCCTGTAATTCTTCGGCGCCTTTGCAGAGTTCCAGCCAGGTCGCGGCTGGCATCTTGCCGCCGCCATCGACAAACTCCGCATAGTCCTGGAACGCTGCCTCGACTTGGTGTGCCCGCAGATGCAAGGCGCAGGTCTTGACCGTCGCGTCCAGATAATCTTTCGAGTTGTTCTGCCGGGTGTGAATCTGCTTCAGCATATTCCAGGCGTCGAGCGAGTTCGGCTTCACGGCGACATAGTTCGTCAACAGCGGCAGCGCCTCGGCGAGTTGACCGTGCTCCATCATGCCGCTGGCCTGTTCGAGTTCCTGATCATTCGACCAGCCGAGTTTTTCCTCGATCGCCTTGTTGGTTTTGTGTTCGATCCCCGAATGCTGGATCGCCACGGCGGCCACCGCGCCAAACAGGAATCCGCCCACGTGCGCCCAGTGCGCCACCCCGCTCGAAGATCCGAACAGCGATCCATAAAAGATTTCGCCGAACAGCCACAGCGGCAGCAGCCAGTAAGCGGCCGCTTTGAAACGATACAAGCGGAAGAGAAACAGCCACGCCATCTCAATCTTCATCTTGGGGAAGCGCACCAGAAACGCGCCCATCAATGCCGCCACCGCACCTGAGGCGCCCAGCGTCGGGGTAATGCTCCCCGGATTCGACCAGGCGTAAAACTGCAAAGCGGCCGCGCCTGCAATCAGATAGAACACCGAGTACAACCAGCGCCCCCACACGTCTTCCAGCACAAATCCCGCCAGCCACAGGAACCACATATTGCCAATCAAGTGCAGCCAGCCGCCGTGCAGGAAATTCGCCGTCAGATAGCTGATAGCTGTGGGCTGTGCGGGTACGAAAGCATACTGCTCGGTAATCGACACCTTCTGCAGGCTCACAAACTGGGTGGTGAGCGAGTCCATCTCGCCCTGCAGCTTCGACGTATCCTCCATCAGCTTGATCTTGGCGTCATAGGCGTTGATGATGTCGCGATACGGACTCTGCACGTGCGCCCACTGGTCGGGATGGCTCTTCTTGAATCCGTCGACGAGTTGTTGCGCCTCCGGTTGCATCTTGAGTTCCGGATGCAAGGCAGCGAGAATCAGGATGTGAGACTTGATTTCGCCCAACTGCGGTGATTCATCGTCGATGGCCGACATGGTGAACAGAAAGACCGCTACATTGATGGCGATCAATGCGAGCGTGATCACCGGCCAGCGCCGGGCTTCCATATTCTCGTGCTTGATGGGAATCAACATCGACTACGCCCCTGTACCGGGAAATCCCGACACACACGCGACAGTGTAGTTTCGCCCGGCCCCCATTCCCAGATGACGCAAGGTCTTGACCAATCTTTAGTAACCAGTAACGCCAAAGGCAATCTGGTTCAGGTCGGGTTGACCGTTTGCGATCAAGATTCGTTGCGATTGAGATTCGTATCAGGGCATTGCCTTCAGGCATGCCGCATCAACCTGCTAGCGAATCCCGGCTTTAGCCGCTGCGGCCATAGCCGTGAAAGCCCCGGCGGCTGAAGCCGTTTGCGTCTTATGCCCGTCGCGGCATCGCTCAAAGCGATGCCCTGATACGAAGCGTTCTTCTCGAACGCGCCATTGCTCCGATTCGCAGGAATTCGAACCGCGCCCTCGCACCTGCGATATACTTCCGTAACTTTCAGCCTGTCACCGGGGATTACTCTGTATGACCGTCGGCGTACGCACTCAGGATCTGCGCAAGGTCTATAACTCCGCTCCACCCGCAGGGGCCGGCGGAGGCTTTGTCGCGCGCGGCGATGCCAAGGGATCGAAACAGCCGAAGGCCCAGATCCCCGCCCTCGACGGACTTTCACTCGAGATTTTTCCCGGCGAGATTTTCTGTCTTCTGGGCCCAAACGGCGCGGGCAAATCGACCACGGTCGGAGTCCTGACCACCCGCGTGCGGCCAACCTCGGGCCAGGCCTGGATCGGCGACCACGATGTGTGGAAGGAACAGGCCGAAGTCAAGCGCTTGATCGGGGTTGTGCCGCAGCGTCCGAACCTGGATTTTTCATTGACCGCCCGCGAGATTCTGGTGTTCCACGGGGCCTACTTCGGAATCGGTTCCAAGCTCAGAAACGAGCGCGCCGACGCATTGCTCGAAAAGTTCAAGCTGACCGAACGCGGTAACCAGATGGTGCGCGGCTTTTCCGGCGGCATGATGCAGCGGCTTTCCATTGCCCGCGCCATGATGCACGATCCGCAGGTTCTGTTTCTTGACGAGCCCAGCGCCGGGCTCGACCCGCAAACTCGGATTCTGTTGTGGGAGATCATTCGCGAATACCACCAAGCTGGAAAGACAGTCTTGCTGACTACACACAATATGGAAGAGGCCGACGCGCTCTGCCAGCGCCTCGCCATCATCGACCACGGCCATGCGATTGCCCTGGGCACACCGGCGGAGTTGAAGGCGTCGATTC
>Ga0210399_10000378_pt1 | contig 35692 bp, 28 predicted proteins | sample IncBWC14MmetaG_FD_150865 | JGI IMG/M metagenome (GOLD analysis project Ga0210399, IMG submission 150865) | Forest soil microbial communities from Barre Woods Harvard Forest LTER site, Petersham, Massachusetts, United States - Inc-BW-C-14-M | ecosystem: Environmental > Terrestrial > Soil >... | reverse complement strand
TGGGCGAAGTTCCAGTCGCCCGGCCTTTATTCGACGACCGTGACGCAACCCGCCTTCTTTCGCCAATACCTTCTCGAGCAGCTGCGCCCGCTGGCCGAGGAATTCGGCGCCCGCATCGAGGTCCGGATCAGCACGCAGGAGATCCCCTATCCCTTCGTCACCGAGGAAGGCGACGAGTTCGTGCATGGCGATCTCTCGGTGGCGGATCTGGCACGCCATTTCCCGACACCCATGTTGGCCAATGTCGGTGACGAGGTGATCGACGGCACATGGTTGCGCGGCGACGGCGAGTCGCGGCCGCTCGCCCTGTTCGACGCCGTGCGGATCGATTTCTCGCTGCGCCGGCTCATTCACTATACCGGCGCAGACTGGCGAACGATCCAGCCCTGGATCCTGTTCACCAACTACCAGCGCTATGTCGACCAGTTCGTGGCCTGGGCGCTGGCCGAGCTGCGCCGGCCGGGCGGAGCCTATTCGCAACTGGCGCTGCCCGGCGGCGCCATCGTGCGCCGTGGCGACGAGCCGGCGGCGGTCGACGCCGCGATCGCGGCCGCGCCGTGGCATCGCTTCCAGATGCCGGCCTATAATTTGATGCGGTCCGACGACCAGGGCGGCATCACGATCGTCAATATCGGCGTCGGCCCCGCCAACGCCAAGAATGCCACCGACCATCTCGCCGTGTTGCGCCCGCACTGTTGGCTGACGATCGGCCATTGCGGCGGATTGCGCCAGTCGCAGACCATCGGCGACTACGTGCTGGCGCACGGCTACCTGCGGCGCGATCGCATCCTCGACGACCTGGTGCCGCCGGAAATCCCGGTGCCCGCCTTGGCCGAGGTGCAGATGGCGCTGCAGGAAGCCGCCGCACGGGTGACCGGCGAGCGCGGCGATGCGTTGAAGCGGCGGCTGCGGACCGGCACCGTCGTCAGTTACGACGACCGCAACTGGGAACTGCGCTGGTCGCAGGAACGCCACCGCATCAGCCTGGGACGCGCCATCGCCGTCGACATGGAAAGCGCCACGCTCGCCACCCAGGGCTATCGGATGCGCGTGCCCTACGGCACCCTGCTGTGCGTTTCCGACAAGCCCTTGCACGGCGAGATCAAGTTGCCCGGCGCCGCCACGCGCTTCTATCAGCGGGCGGTGGGCGAGCACCTGCAGATCGCGCTGGAGACGGTGAACCTGCTGCGCAGCGAACTGGCCTCGCTGCATTCGCGCAAGCTGCGCAGCTTCGACGAGCCGCCGTTCCGCTGACGACGTCGGCCGCCTACTCCGGCCACAGCCACGCGGCGCCGCGCACACCGCTCGAATCGCCGTGCTTCGGCGGCAACAGCCGGGTCGCGATGTGGTCGGGCTCGGAGAAAACGTAGCGTTTCCACAGCTCGGGCACGCGGGCGTAGAGCTGGCTCATGTGCGAGAGCCCGCCGCCCAGCACGATGGCGTGCGGGTCGAGGATGTTGATGATGCCGGCGAGCGCCCGCGCCAGCCGGTCGCAATAGAGCTCGATATGCTGGGCCGCCTCGGCGTCGCCGGCGAGAGCCGCCGCGGCGATGTCGGTGGCGCGCAACGGGCGGCCGCTGCGCTCTTCGAACTGTTGCTGCAGGCGGGGCCCGCTCAGCCAGGTTTCGATGCAGCCCCTGCGGCCGCAGTAGCAGCGCGGGCCGGGCCGCTCGCTGTCGCCGGGCAGGGGCAGCGGATTGTGCCCCCATTCGCCGGCGATCGCCTGCGCGCCGGCGAGTGGTCGGCCGTCGATCACCACACCGCCGCCCACGCCGGTGCCCAGGATGACGCCGAACACGATGCTGCAGCCGGCGGCCGCGCCGTCGCTCGCCTCGGACACGGCAAAGCAATTGGCATCGTTGGCCAGCCGCACCTCGCGGCCCAGCCGGCGCTCGAGGTCGGCCTTGAGCGGTCGGCCGTTCAGCCGCGTCGAGTTGGCGTTCTTCACCAGGCCGCTGGCCGGCGAGATCGCGCCGGGATGGGCGACGCCGATCGTGCAGCGCTGGCCCGCCTTGCGCTCGAGCCCGGCAATGAGGTCGATGATCGCCTCGACGTCTTCCTGGTAGGATCCGGCCGGCGTCGGCACGCGCAGGCGCTCGCGCTCGACGCCGCCTTTGTCGAGCACCAGGCCCTCGATTTTCGTGCCGCCGAGATCGATGCCGATTCGCACGGGCCGAGTTCACAGAAAACGCGCGCGGATGTCGAGCGTGCTCTTGACGCCGACCGATTCGAATGTCGCGGCGAGCCACGAGCTTGCCGCTGCGCGCCCGAGATCGAACAGGTGCTTCAGGAATTCCGGCTCGACATTGAACTTGCTGACCGCGCCCAGGGGCGCCAGCGAGTCCGGATCGGCGATCGAATGGACGAGGATGCGCTTCAGCCGTCCGCTGAATTCGCCGGTGATGCCGCCCTTCTCGATCAGATCCTGGACGAAGGCGATGGCGCGCATTTCCGCCATCAGCGCGCCGCCGAAGGTGATCTCGTTCAATCGGTCGGCAATCTCGGCATTGGAGTGCGGCACCTCGGCGCGGAACGGCGGATCGACCTCGACCAGCACCACATCGCTCGTCTCGCTGGCGTAGATGAACGGCCAGATCGGCGGATTGCCGCGGAAGCCGCCGTCCCAGTAGGGCACGCCGTCGATCATCACGGCGTCGTGCACGTTGGGCAGGCAGGCCGAGGCGAGCAGGGCGTCGATCGACAGCTCCTCGCGGGTGAAGATGCGCACCTTGCCGGTCTGCACGTTGGTGGCGGCGATGAAGGCCTTGATCTCGCCGCAGCCGCGCACGGCTTGCTCGTCGAAATGCCGGCGCAGCATCTCGCGCAGCGGGTCGAACTTCAGCGGATTGCGCTGCCACGGCGAGAGCGTGCGCTGGATCAGGTCGGCCCACAGCGCGGCCGGCGAGTCGTCGAGATTCCAGTTGCCCTGCAGGCGGTCGAGCGGCGTGCGCTGGATGGGGCTCGCAACCGCCATCGTGCCGAGCTCGGTCCAGAAGGCGGCGAGCGCGGCGCGCGCGCCCGGTCCGCCGCCCTGCGACCAACCCTGCAGCATGATGGCGGCGTTCATGGCGCCGGCGCTGGTGCCGCTCACCGCCTCGAACACCAGTCGGCCGTCCTCGATCAGGGCATCGAGCACGCCCCAGGTGAAGGCGCCGTGCGAGCCGCCGCCCTGCAGGGCGAGATTGACGCGCTTGGTCGAGTTCATGCGGCTATTCTCCACGGCGCGCCGGCGCTACGTTCATCGTCCTGTAACAGAAGGACGGCGAGGGCAGCGTCATTATGGCGAAGGGCAGCGCGGGAGGAGCGTGGCGAAAGCGCCCGTCGACCATTCTCTGGATGCTCTCGTTCGGCCAGCTCATCTCGTGGGGCCTGGTCTACTACACCTTTCCGCTGTTCGTCGTGCCGATGACGCAGGAGCTCGGTTGGTCGCGTAGCGCCATGTTCGGCGCGCTGTCGGCCGGCCTGCTGGTCGCCGGCCTCTGCTCGATCCCGGTCGGCGCCTGGATCGATCGCGGGCACGGCCGCCTGCTGATGACCGGCGGCTCGCTGCTGGCGGCGGCACTCCTGCTGACGTGGTCGAGGATCGGTTCGCTGCCGATGTTCTACGCGTTGTGGATCGGGCTCGGCGCCTGCCAGGCCGTGATTCTCTACGAACCCGCCTTCGCCGTGATCACCCGGGTCTACGGGCCGCGATACAGGCAGGCGATCCTGCTGATGACCTTCCTCGGCGGGCTGGCCAGCACCTTCGGCATTCCGTTCGCGCAGCTCCTGATCGAGCGCATCGGCTGGCGGCCGACGCTCGAGGTGATGGCCGCGATCAACCTTGGCGTCGCCTTCCTGATCCACTGGCTGTTCATTCCCGGCCCGCACGAAAAGGCCGTGCCGATCGCCGAAGTCATGCCACGCGCCGAGGGCACGAAGAAGAGGAGCCCGCTGGCCACGGCCGTGCGGGTGCCGGCCTTCTGGGGCCTGGTCGTGGCCTTCGCCGGCTATGGGCTCGCCTTCTCGGCCATGAGCTTCCACCTGATTCCGCTGCTCGACGATCGCCACGTGCCGATCGGCGTCGTGATGGCGATCATCGCCCTGATCGGCCCCATGCAGGTCGTGGGCCGCGTGCTGCTGATGGTAGGCCAGCGTCACATCACGACGATCCAGCTGGGCGCGCTGATCTATTTCGCCTTCCCGATCGCGATGGCGATGCTCGCGGCCGGCATCAGCGACGTCTACGGGCTGATCCTGTTCGCCATTATTTACGGCGTCGCCAATGGTCTGGTGACGATCCTGCGCGGCATGGCGGTGCCGGAGTTCATCGGCCCGGAAGGCTACGGCGTGGTCTCCGGCGCGCTCACCATGCCGACCAACATCATGCGTGCCGCCGGCCCGCTGCTGGCCTCGCTCGCCTGGGCCGCGTTCGGCGGCTACACGCCCGTGTTGTGGGGCCTGGCCGGCATCATGCTGATCGCCGCAATGGGATTTGCTGCAGCGGCACTGCTATCAAAGCGCCAAGCGGGCTGACAAAGCATTGAAAGGCAGCCTATTCTCCCGCCCTTTTTCGAGGAGAAATGTTCCATGCTGCGGCATAGCCTTCGTCTCGCCGGCTTCGTTGCGCTCCTGTGGGTTGTGCCCGCGTTGGCCCAATCGTCGCCCCCGGCTCCCGCCTGGGTTGCCGCGCTGCGCGATGGCGGCTACGTCATCGTCGTGCGCCATGGCGCGACATATACCGATCAGGCCGATACCAATCCGCTCGACCCGAAGGATACGGCGCACCAGCGGCAGCTCAACGACGCGGGCCGCGCGGCGGCCAAGGCGATGGGCGATGCGCTTCGGACGCTGAAGATCCCCGTCGGCAAAGTCCAGACCAGCCAGTTCCAGCGTGCCGTCGAGACCGGCACCCTGTTGGGCTTCGGCGAGGTATCGCCGACGGCCGACCTCGCCGAGGGCGGGCTCGTCGTCACGCCGAACGAGAACAACCGCAGGACCGCCGCCTTGCGCACGCTGGCCGCGACGCCGCCGCCCGCCGGCACCAACATCGTCCTCGTCACCCACAAGCCCAACATCGTCGATGCCTTCGGCAAGGACTGGTTCGACGTCCGCGAAGGCGAGGCCTCGATCTTCCGGCCCGACGGCAAAGGCGGCTTCACCGTGGTTGCGCGCGTGCAGATCTCGGAGTGGAGCCAACTGTCTGGAGCGAAATGATTTCGCCCTCCATGGCGCCTGCGGCCAAGGTAAGCCGGGCAAAGCTGGCGGGAGCGTTCTTGCCCGGCAGGGTCGCGCTGCCCGGGTTGAGCTGCAGCCGGCCGTCGATCCGCTCGATCGACGGCGCATGCGTGGAGGCCCAGAGCAAGGCGTCCAGGGGTCCATCGAACAACTGCCGCAGCTTTTCGGCCGGCGACCAGAGCGGCGGCTCGGTCTGCAAGGCGACGCCGGCCTCAACCGGGTCGAAGACGCAGCCGATCCGCAGCCCGCCTGCCTCCAGCACCCTGAGCTTGGCTGCCGTGCGCGGATCGTCCTCGTCGTCGCGGCCGCGCACGCCGATCACCGGCGCCAGGCGCGCCAAAGTGTCGAGGCCGGCTCTCTCGCCCATGTCGCCGAGGGTGACGACTAGGTCCGCCCCTTCGAAGGCGTCGAGCGCTGCCGGCGGCCAGTCGACGCCCTTCGCCGGATGGATATGGCAATCGCCGAGCACGACGATGGCGCGGGCATGGATGATATCGGCCATGGCGCGATCCTAGGCGGGACCGGTCCATGCCTGCTTCTCCGATCTTGCGATTCTGCGCCACGCCGCCGGCGAGGCGCCGAACGAGCGGCGGAAGCGGGCCGAGAAACTGCCCAGGCTTTCGAAGCCGACCGCGAGGCAGATCTCCGTGACCGACGCGTCCGTGGCGGCGAGCCGCCGCGCGGCACGCGCCAGGCGCAGTTCCGTCACATAGAGAGCGGGCGTCGTGCGGAATGCGCGGGCAAACAGCCGGTGAAAGTGATGCGGCGAGAGGCTGGCAGCGGCGGCGATCTCGGCGAGGCCGAGGCGCCGGTGAGCCTCGGCGTGAATGAAATCGCGGGCGCGGTTCAGGCGCCTGGTGATCTCGGCACGCGTCGCCGGCCGATGGCGCCGGTCGGCATGCTCGGCAGGCCAGCCCGCCGCCGTCCGCACCAGGGCGAGAGACAGATCAACGAACGCGTCGTCCCAAGTCAGATCGCAGGGTTCGGGCTCGTGAGCCAGGCGGCGCAGCCTGAGCAGCGGCGCAACAAGGTCCAGCGGCAGCGGCCGCACGTGCGATGCGAAGACGAGCGCACCGGTGCCGGCATACGGTTCGTCGATCAGGGCCTCCTCGCTTGCCGCAAGCGATCTTGTGGCGGCCTCGGCGAAGCCGCGGGCGAAGAAGGGGCAGAAGGTCTCGACGGCTTCATCGCGGTCGAAGGTCAGCGAGTAGGTCTCGCCCTGATTGAGCACGAGGCAAAAGCCGGCATCAACCACGTGGCGCTGCTTGTCCGTGCGCCACAGACCTTGGCCCTGCAGAACGACCTTGAGCGACAGCGGGCCTTCGAAATCCGCCGCCTGCTCGGCGGAACGGCGGCTATCGGCGGGATACAGGCCACCCATCACCGCGTTGAAACTGCCCAACGCGGTGTCGGGCGGGTTGAGCCGTGTTAAGGCCAAGCCTATTCGGCCGCCAGTTTGCGCGGCTTGGGCTTGAGGTGCTGCACCTTGGGCAGCACCTCCTTGGAGAGCAGCTCGAGCGAGTGCTGCCAGGCCTTCGGGTTGTCGGCATAGTCGAAGCCGAACACCAGCAACTGGCCGAAGCCGCCGACCTCGTCGTAGATCTTCTCGATCTTTTCGACCACCGTCCTGGGCGAGCCGATGATCCAGTTGTGCCGAGCGCAGTAGTCGGGCGTGACGTCGGAATCGGCGGCACTTGGGTCGTGCTTCAGATAATCCAGGAAGCCGAACTGGCCGAGCAGCGGCAGGAAATACTCCCGCATCATGCGGCCCATGTAGGAGCCGGCCGAAAGCTTCATCGCTTCGGCGTCGGTGTCGGCGACGAAGACCTCGCGCACCATGCGCCACTCGCCGCGATCGGGCGTGCGGCCCGACTTGGCGGCGCCGATCTCCACCGATTCCCAATGGCTGCCGACATAGGCGGGATTGAGGTTGAGGCTCATCGGGATGAAGCCCCGTTCGCCGGCGAGCTTCAGCGTGTCGGAGCCCTTGGAGAGGCCGGCGACGCCGATCGGCGGATGCGGGCTCTGCAACGGCTTGATGTGCGGCTTGAGGAACCCGAACATCGTGTCGGGCTTAGTGACGTTCCAGAACTTGCCCTTGTAGTCGAACGGCTCGGGCGAGCTCCACAGCTTCAGGATGATGTCGAGTGCCTCGCGGGTCATGTCGCGGTTGACGCCCGACATGCCGTCGACGTTGAACATCGCCCAGTCGCTCGGCAGGCCCGAGGCGGCGACGCCGAAATTGAGCCGGCCGCCCGAGATGTGGTCGAGCATGGCGACGCGATTGGCAAGCTCGGCCGGGTGATGATAGGGCAGCAGGAAGCCGCCGGGGCCGAGGCGAATGTTCTTGGTCTGCATCAGCGCCTGCGCCACCAGCAAGTCGGGCGCGGGGTGGGGTTCCCAGGGTGCGGTGTGGTGCTCGCCGATCCAGGCCTCGCTGAAGCCCAGCTCGTCGAGCCAGCGGATCACCTGCAGGTCCCACTCATGTCCGTCCTTGAGCGACCTCTCGGGCGGATGCGACGGCATGGCGAAATATCCGAACTGCATCGTTTCCTCCTGAGTTGTTGACGGAAGTCGACTACCATCGACCGGTCGGCGCAAGAGGCAGCCGCGCATGGCTGCGGGCGTGGCGGGGGGCTGCAATCGCTTGAAGGAATTTTGGCATGGCAAGGTCTCGTCGGGCGGTATTCGTGTGTTGCGACGGTCTCGGCCGCGACTGGGTGCGCAGCGACACCACGCCCGTCCTGCACGATATCGCCGGCGCCAGCCTGTGGTGCGCCGCGCACAGCGCCGTGTTCCCGTCGGTCACGCGTGTGTCGGCGGCGTCGGTATCGACCGGCTGCTTTCCCGCCCGGCACGGCCTGCACGGCAACCGCATGGGGTTGATCGAGGGCGAGAAGATCGTTGTCCGCGATGTCGGCCTTCCCGACTTCCGCACCCACATGCGCCGCGCGACCGGCGGCACGCTTCTGGTGCCGTCGCTGGCCGAACGCGTTGCCGGCGCGGGCGGCTTCATCGCCTTTTCCAACGTCTCTCCCGGGGCGGCCTATTTCCTCGATCCGGAGCATTTCGGCCATGTCTATCACCGGGCCGGGTCGTATGCGCCGGGCGGCGATCGCATCACGGACGCCGATGCGCTCGAGGTCAGCCACGACGCGGCCGGCGACTGGGCGATGACGCAACGCTTTTGCCGCGAAGTGCTGGGCGATCGCCGGCCGGCGGTGGCGTTCCTGTGGCTCTGCGACCCGGACCATACGCTGCACGGCGTGCCGCTCGGTTCGCCGGCGCATGCCGACGCGCTGCGCGGCGCCGAGCGCTGCGTGGCCAAGGTTCTTCGCACCGTTGCGCGGCTGCGCGCCCAAGGCGACGAGATCCTGCTGCTCATAGGGTCCGATCATGGCCAGGAGACGATCGGCGACGGCGTCGATCTCGACGCCTGGCTGGCGGCGCACGGTCTGGAGGGCGCGCTGGCGGAAGGCGACGTGGCGACGGCTGGGCAGGGCACGGCGGCGTTGCTCTACGCCACGGCGCGCGGGCGCGACGGGCTGCTCGGGGTCCTCGACGAGATGCGACAGGAGCCGTGGGCGGCCGACGTCGTCGTCGGCGAAAGCCTGGCCGAGCGCGGCTTTGCGACGCTTGGAGGGGTCGTCGCCGCGGTCAACATGGCGAGACAGGAGGATGCGAATCCCTACGGCGTCCCCGGCCGCCGCTGGGTGGCCGCGGAGGCGGACAAGCCTGTACCCGTCGGCAGCGGACAACATGGCGGCTGGGGACCTGACGAGACGCGGCCATTCCTGATGGCCAACGACGGCGGTCGCTCGTCGGGAACGGCGCGGCGCGCAACCAGCCTGGTCGACATTGCGCCGACCATCGCCGCCTTCCTCGGGCTTCCGATCCAGGGTTTCGATGGATCGCCCCTGCCGGTTAATTCGCCGCTTACCTGACGGAAACATATGGCCAACGATACGCCACAACGTTGCTCAGTTCTGCCAAGCGCCGAGCGACATCGGCGAGCAGAATAATACGCTCAGGTGGTCGGGCCCCGAGCCGCCGCCGTCATGACCGTCGACGCGATCCTCCGGCGCCGACGCTGTTCGCGTGGAGGGCCAGCACCGCCTCGGTTGCAGACTGTGCCCGCTTTTTGATTTCTGCGAGTCCTGGCCGAGGCGCCACGCCCAGCATGAGGCGAAACATGAGGTCGCCCAGCAGAAGCGAGAAGAACTGGCCTGCCATGGCGTCCGGTTCACCGCGGCCCAGCACGCCGGCCGCTTGGGCCTTCGCCACGAGATCGATCAGCGCCTTGCGGTTGGGTTCGCGACCGTTTTCTTCGAGGATCCGGCCCAGCTCGTTCGAGCGTCCCGCTTCGGCGGCGGCCATACGATTGACGGCGATCACGTGCGGGCTGGTGAGCTCGGCGAGCGCCATCGTGCCGTAGGCTTTCAGCGCATCGGCAAGGTCGTCGCGGTCGCGGATCTCGGCGGTTGCCAGGGGCAGCCGCATGCGCGCCGAGGTCGCCGCGATCAGGGCCTGCAGGATGCCGCTTTTGCTGCCGAACTCGGCATAGAGCTCGCGCTTGGAGACGCGCGCCCGGGTGGCGATCTCGAGCGTGCTGGCGCCCGCGTAGCCGCGTTCCATCAGCACGTCGTAGGCCGCCTCCAGGATGCAGCGCCGGCGCGGTTCGAGGTCGGCGAGAGGGGACGGGCTGGGGACGGCGATTTTTGACAAGTGGTTCCTCTTGACTCGGTACCGGGCAGTACCATAAGTTAAGTGCATTGGTACCAAATAGTACCAAAACCGCAAGGAGACAGCCATGGGCATGGTGAGTTCGAAGAGCAAGCTGGCCACCGAGCACCGCACGGCGACGGAGGCGGGCTTCCATCGCTGCTGGTATCCGGTCGCGCTGGCCCGCGACCTGCCGCCGGGTTCGGCGGTCGGCCGGGATTTTCTGGGCACGCGGGTGGTGGCGTATCGCGACGCGGCGGGCAAACCGGTGGTCCAGAGCGCCTGGTGTCCTCATCTCGGCGCCGACCTGTCGATCGGCCAGATCGTCGACGGCCGCCTGCGCTGCCCCTATCATCATTGGTCGTTCGATGCGAAAGGCGCCTGCGCCAATATCCCGACCGGCGACAAGATCCCGCCGAGCGCCCGCATCTTCACCTATCCGGCCGAGGAGGCGTGGGGGCTTGTCTGGGCGTTCAACGGCGAGCGCGCCGATTTCGCCGTGCCGCGCCTTCCGGGCGCCGCCGAGTCGACGATCGTCCACCAGGCCCATGAACGCGGCCGGCGGCCATGGGACACCTGGGTCGCGGTGTCCAACGGCGTCGATTTCCAGCATCTGCGCACCTTGCACGGCCTGCCGGCGGCGTCGATGCCCGAGCAGCTCGAGGTCGAGGCGGGCGGCATCGAGTTCCGGGTCGAAAGCCCTTATCACCTTCAACATGGGCGCATCAGCGGCACCAATACCTTTGCCCAGCATCTCAGGATCGGCGGCGACGACATGTTCATGCTGTTCAGCGGCGCGCCGATCGAGCCCGGCAGCTCGTCGGGCTATGTCGTGATCGGCGTGCCGCAGGGATCCGCCGAGAAGCTGCCGGCCGTGGAGACCATGGTCGAGCGGCTGAATGCGGAGGACGCGCCGGTGCTGAGCACCATGCGCTTCCGCCGCGGCCTGCTGACCGCGTCGGATCGCCACCTCGCGACCTACTTCAGGTATGTCGACGCCTTCCCGTGCTTCACCCCAACCGAGCAGTGAATTGACCGATCGTTAGACGACCTCGTCGGTCCACACCTTGAAGCTGACCAGCGTGTTGGGACCGAACGTGTGGGCGATCGGCACGTCGGACGCGTCGCGTCCCTGGCCGATCAGGATGCGCCCGATGCGCGGCGTGTTGTTGCGCGGATCGAAGGTGTACCAGCGTCCGCCGAGATAGGCTTCGAACCAGCCGGCGAAATCCATCGGGCTGTCGACCGGTGGAATGCCGATGTCGCCCAGGTATCCGGTGCAGTAGCGCGCCGGGATGTTCATGCAGCGGCAGAAGGTGATCGCAAGATGGGCGTAGTCGCGGCACACGCCGTTGCCTTCGTCGAAAGCCTCGCGGGCCGTCTTGGTCGGTCGCGCATATTGGTAGCCGAACGTGATGTGATCATGGACGTAGTTGCAGATCGCCTGGACGCGCGGCCAGCCCGGTGGCGTCTGGGCAAAGAGCTGCCAGGCGATATCCGACAGGCGGTCCGTCTCGCAGTAGCGGCTGCCCAGGAGGTAGACGATCGTCTCCGCCGGCAGCTCCTCGACCGCATGCTGGGGCGCCGACGGGGCAACGACATCCGGCAGGCCGGAATCGCGCACAATGCCGTCGCCTGACAGGCGCATGCGGCCGGCCGGTGCGACCAGGCGACTGCACCAATTGCCGTAGCTGTCGCGGTAGGGCGAGATCGTCACGGCAGGGTCGGTGGTCAGGTAGTCGGGCACGATGACGTCCGACGCCCGCGTGAGATGGGTGCCGAGAACCAGAATCATGGGGGTGGGCTGCGGGAAATCGTAGATCAGTTCGTAGCCGACGCGAATCTTCATCCCAGCTTCCCGCACAGCTTCGACGAGCTGCCATCAAATCGCACGGTCGCACGATCTGTACCCGATTGATGTCTCGAACGGGGCGGCCCTTCGGCCGCCCCGGTTTGCCGTTCCCGTTGTTCGCGCTCAGCCGAGCTGGATCCAGGTCGTCTTGACCTGGGTGAACTTGTCGAAGGCGTGCAACGACTTGTCGCGGCCGATGCCGGACTGCTTGTAGCCGCCGAACGGCGTGGTGATGTCGCCGCCGTCGTAGGTGTTGACCCACACCGAGCCGGCGCGCAGGCCCTTGGCGAACTTGAAGGCCTTGTTGATGTCCGAGGTGAAGATCGCCGAGGCCAGGCCATAGATCGTGTCGTTGGCCACGCTCAGCGCCTGCTCGGCGTCCTTCACCGGGATGACCGAGAGCACCGGACCGAAAATCTCCTCCTGGGCGATCTTCATCTTGTTGTCGACGCCGTCGAAGATGGTGGGCTCGATGAAGGAGCCGGCATTGTCGACATGGACCTGCTTGCCGCCCATCTTGAGCGTGGCGCCTTCCTTCTGGCCGGCCTCGATATAGCCCATGACCCGCTTGGTCTGGGTTTCGTCGACCATGGCGCCCATCTGGGTCTTGGGATCGAGCGGATCGCCCGGCATCATCCTCTGGCCGATCGCCATGACTTTCTCGAGGAACGAATCCTTGATCTTGTCCTCGACGATCAGGCGGGAGCCCGCGGTGCAGACCTCGCCCTGGTTGAACCAGATGCCGAAGGCGGTGCGGCGGGCGGCGATGTCGAGGTTGGGCGCGTCGCCCAGCACGATGTTGGGCGACTTGCCGCCGCACTCGAGCCAGACCTGCTTCATGTTGGATTCGCCGGAGTAGCGCAGGAAGAACTTGCCGACCTCGGTCGAGCCGGTGAAGGCGATGACGTCGACATCCATGTGGCGGCCCAGCGCCTGGCCCGCGGTCTCGCCGAAGCCCGGCAGCACGTTGAACACGCCCTCGGGGATGCCGGCTTCGGCGGCGAGCTCGGCCAGCCGGATGGCGGTGAGCGGCGACTGCTCGGCGGGCTTCAGGATCACCGAGTTGCCGGCGGCCAGCGCCGGCGAGATCTTCCAGCAGGCCATCAGCAGCGGGAAATTCCACGGCACGACGGCGGCCACCACGCCCGCGGGCTCGCGGGTGATCATGGCCACGACATTGCCCGGCGTGGGGGCGACCTCGTCGTAGATCTTGTCGATGGCTTCGGCGAACCACTGCACCGTGTTGGCCGAGCCCGGAATGTCGACCGTGGTCGAGAAGGCGATGGGCTTGCCCATGTCGAGCGTCTCCAAGAGCGCCAGCTCATCGCGGTTCTTCATCATCAGCTCGGCGAGCTTCAGCATGATGCGCTTGCGCTGCGCCGGCGCCATGTTGGCCCAGGTGCCCTTGTCGAAGGCGGCGCGTGCCGCCTTGACTGCCGCATCGACGTCGGCCTGCTCGCAGGCCGCGACCTTGGTCAGGACCTGGCCGGTCGCCGGATTGACGCAGTCGAAGGTCTTGCCGGTGAGGGAGGCTGCGAACTTGCCGCCGATGAAGGCCTGGTTGCGGTAGCTGAGGCCGCCGATGCGGCTCTTCCAATCGTCGCGCGAAAGCTGGGCGCTCATGAGATTTCCCTCCCGTTGCTGGATGGGGCGGAGGGTAGTTGCTTCGAGCTCCGCTGTCATCCCGAGCGCAGCGAGGGACCTTTGCTCATGGCCCTAAAGGTCCCTCGGCCTACGGCCTCGGGATGACAGCATTTTCGTAACGAGCAACGCTCCACGAAAAAGCCGCCCGGGAGGGCGGCTGGATCGGCAGTCGACTCGGGCCGACCTACTTGATCTTCGATTCCTTGAAGACGACGTGCTTGCGCGCCACCGGGTCGTACTTCTTGAGCTCGAGCTTCTCGGTCTTGGTGCGCGGGTTCTTCTTGGTGACATAGAAGAAGCCGGTGTCGGCGCTGGAGATCATCTTGATCAGGATGGAGGTCGGTTTGGCCATGGTCTTTGTCCCTATGCCCGCCCCCAGCTTAGGAGGGGCGCGAATTTCCGGAAGGCCGGCAAAGTAGTCGCCGGCCGGGCGGTGTCAAGCGCCCGAAAAGCCTATTGCCTGGCGGCCTGCTGGATCGCGGCCTGCACGGCATGAGCATAAAGGCCGTGGTCGTGCAGCAGGCGGGTGGCGACCTCGACGTCAAGCTCGGGGCTGGTCTCGCCGGGCGGGCAAATCTTGCGCAGGTCGGTCACTTCCTGATGGGTCGGATTGCGCAGCGCATGCCAGCGCATCAGCGTGCTCTGGCTGGAATCGACCGCATTGGGCCCGATCTGGTCAGGGTCGGCCACCTTGGAGGTGCAGACGTTGGGCAGCACGCCCAGCTCGTTCCACGTGTAGCCGGACGGCGCCTGCAGGCGCGACCAGGTCAGGATCAGCTCGCCTTCGTTGGCCAGCCGCACCACGGTTTGCACCGTACCCTTGCCGTAGCTCGTGGTGCCGACGATCAAGGCGCGGCCACGATCCTGAAGCGCCGCTGCCACGATCTCGGCGGCCGACGCGGAGCCGCCGTTCATCAGCACGACGATCGGCATCTCGGCGGCCTTGTGGCCGCTGGTCTTGTAGACACGGCGGCTGTCGGGATGGCGGCCCTGGGTCGAGAAGATCGTGCCGTCGTTGATGAACAGCTCCGAGACCGTCTGCGCCTGGTCGAGCAGGCCGCCGCGGTTGGAGCGCATGTCGATGATGACGCCGGCCATGTCCTTGCCGATGTCGGCGCGCGCCTTGTCCATGGCGGCGTGCAGATTGTCGGTCGTGGCGCTGTTGAAGCCCGTGAGATGGATCAGCGCCACGTCGCCGCGCCGCTCGTAGGTGACGGTGGTCGGTATGATGCGCCCGCGCTTCATGGTGAGCGCCAGCTCGCTGCCCTGCGCCGCACGCAGCACGGTGAGCGTGACCGGCGCGCCGACCGAGCCGCGCAGATGCGCCACGACATCGCCCAGGGTGTGGTCGGTCATCGCTTCGCCGTCGATCGCAAGGATCTGGTCGCCGGTCTGCACGCCGGCCTTGGCCGCCGGCGAGCCGTCCTGCACGGCGCGGATCAGGATCTTCTTGTCGTCGGTACGCTCGACGGTGATGCCGATGCCGCCACCGCCGTCGCGCTGAAAGCGGTTGTCGCGCGCCTCCTCGGGATCGGCGTAGCGGGTGTTGCGGTCGAGCTGCTTGGTGGTGGCCGTCAAGGCGTCGCGGATTAGGACCTGGCGATCGGTCTGCTGCAGGACGGGCGAGGCCTCCATCGAGCCGGCCATCAGCTCGGCCAGCAAGCCGCCCCAGGCGCGACCATCGGCCGAATCGGCCGGTGCGGGGCGGGTCAGCACATCCTGGCCGTCGCGCTTGACGGTGAAGGCGGCGTCCGACGTCACCAGCGTCAGCGCCGGGTCGGCGCTGGCGAAGCCCTTGTAGGTCTCGGCTGAAATGGTGCGGAAGTTGGGCTCGTAGAGGTGGCGATCGCCGATCGCCCGATAGGCCTGCAGGACGACGCGCTCGATATTGGCGTCGGCAACGGCGGCAGGCTTGCCGCTTTCCGCCTGAGGCGTGTCAGTGGAGGTCGCGCAGGAGACGACCAGAGAGGCGGCGAACAGGGCGGCTGCCGCACGCGGCAGCGCCAGGCGAAAAAAAGGGATCAGCGGCACTTCCCCACTCAGCAAGCGACAACAATAGCACAGGCCGCTGCGAGACGGCCACGGTTCAGGCTGAAGAGTCGAAGCTCCCGGTCGAAGGCTTGGGAGCGGGTATCCGGTGCGCCCACAAGAGCGCGATAACAGTGCCTTTTATGTGACCGAGCAGGTAGAGGGCAAGCACTACCGACAGCGGCAGCCACAGCAGGGCGTGAAACCACAGCGGCGGATGGTCGCCATAGCGCTCCAGCACGAGGACCAGCGGCACGACGATGTGACCCACGGCCAGAATGGTGAAATAGGCCGGGGCGTCGTCGGCGCGATAGGGTTCGAGCGCCAGATCGCAGGCCAGGCAGTGGCTGCGCATCTTCAGGAAGCTGCCGAACAGTGTGCCGGCGCCACACCGTGGGCATTTCCCATGCCAGCCGCGCAACAAGGCGGTCAGAAACTCGACCCGGGCGGGCTGCATGCTCATGACGACAAGATGGGCGCTCGGCTCACTTTCGTCGTCGCGACCCTTTGTCCCGAGACGGCCCGTGACGCGCGACCGGACGCCGCGGGACGCTCCGATCGCTTCGTGGGCGTTGCTGGCCGCGCGGCAACGGGTGCCGCTCGACCCGTTCGATGACGTCGACGATCTCGAACAGCAGGCCGCCGGTGGCGGTGTCGGCCTCGACGAGCTTCAGCCGGAGGCGATCGCCCAGCCCGTAGGTCTCGCCGGTGCGCTCGCCGATCAGGATCTGGCGGCCCTCGTCGTGGCGGAAGAATTCCTGGCCGAGCGAGCGGATCGGGATCAGCCCGTCGGCGCCGGTGCCGTCGAGTGCCGCGAACAGGCCGAAGCGAGTGACGCTGGTGACCCGGCCGGGGAAGGTGGCGCCGACATGGGCCGCCATATAGGCTGCGACATAACGATCCATGGCGCCGCGCTCGGCGGCGACGGCGCGCCGCTCGCACATCGACAAGTGCTCGCCGAACTCGACGAAGCGGGCCTTGTCGGCCTCGGCCAGGCCGCCTTCGCCCAGCCCGTAGGCGGCGATCAGGGCGCGATGGACCACCAGGTCGGGAAAACGGCGGATCGGCGAGGTGAAGTGGGCATAGCGTGCCAGCGCCAGGCCGAAATGCCCGAGATTGTCGGGGCTGTAGACTGCCTGGCTCTGGCTGCGCAGCACGGTCTGGCTGACGAGCTGGGAGACCGGCTTGTCGGCGACCTGGTGCAGCACGCGGTTGAGATCGGCCGGCCGCAGCCGCTGGCCGGTCGGCACGGCGATGCCCAGCGTGCCCAAGAACTCGCGCAGCGCCTCGAGCTTGGCGGCGTCGGGCTGGTCGTGGACACGATAGAGGCAGGGCGCGTGGCGCTGCTCCAGCGCCTGCGCCGCCGCCACGTTGGCCAGCACCATGAACTCCTCGATCAGCTTGTGGCTGTCGAGCCGTTCGCGCACGCCGATCTCGGCGATGCGTCCATCGCCGCCCAGCGTCACCTGGCGCTCTGGCAGGTCGAGGTCGAGCGCGCCGCGCTTCTCGCGCGCCGCCAGCAGGACCTTGTAGGCGCCATAGAGCGGGCGGATGACCGCCCCCATCAGCGGCGCGATCTCGGCGTCGGGCGCGCCGTCGATGGCGCGCTGGACGCGCGTGTAGGTCAGCCGGGCGGCCGAGCGCATCATGGCGCGGTGGAAGCGGTGGTGCTTGAGGTGGCCTTCGGCGTCGATCGACATCTCTGCCACCAGCACCGGGCGATCCTCGCGCGGCACCAGTGAGCACCAGTGGTTGGAGAGCGCCTCGGGCAGCATGGGCACGACGCGGTCGGGGAAATAGACCGAGGTGCCGCGGCGATAGGCGGCGCGGTCGAGCGGCTTGTCGTGGCGCACGTACCAGGCGACGTCGGCGATGGCGACCAGCAGGCGCCACCCGCCGGGATGGTCCGGATCGGGCTCGGCGAACACCGCGTCGTCGAAATCGCGCGCGTCCTCGCCGTCGATGGTGACCAGTGGCACCCCGCGCAGGTCGAGCCGATGGCCCATCGGCGCCGCCTTAGCCCGCTCGGCCTCGTCGAGCGCAGCCTGGGGGAATTCGACCGGGATGTCGTTGGCGGCGATGGCGATCAGGCTCACGGTGCGCGGGTCGCTCATCGGTCCGACGCGCTCGACCACCTGGGCCCGGCGCGACAGCGCACCGCCCGTCGCCTCGACCCACACGATGTCGCCCGGCACGGCGCCGTTCTTGTCGGCGGGCCGCACGTCGAAGCTTTGCCGCAGCTTGCGATCGGTCGGGGTCACCAGGCCCATGCCGTGCCCGCCGTTTGGTTCTTCGTACAGGCCGAGGATCTTCTTCGTCCCGCTGCCCAACCGGCGGATGATGCGCGCCTCGTAGGCGGCGTTGCCGCGGCGTTTGAGGTTGGCCAGCACGCGATCGCCGACGGCAGGCGCGGGGCCGCCGCGGCTGGTCTGCGGGGCGATCTCGATGCGCGGCGGGGGGCCGTCATTCTCCTCGTCGTGGCGGCGCGGCACGGCGATCAGATGACCGTCGTTGTCGACCCGCACGATCTCCAGCACCGCCACGTCGGAGAGCGCGCCGGGGTCGCGGAAGGTCTTGGCGCGGTCGGCGGCGATCTCGCCTGCGTCGCGCAACTCGCGCAGCAATTGCTTCAGTTCGATGCGCTGGTCGCCCTTGAGGTTCCAGGCGCGGGCGATCTCGCGCTTGCCGACGGGCGTGGCGCTGTCGCGGATGAAAGCCAGCAGTTCGTCGCGGGTCGGGACTTTGCCCTTAGCCATCGGTTCCCGTGCGGGGAGGCGGCTCGGTCTTGGCCTTGGCGGCCTTGCGCTTGGGCGCGGGTTTCTTCTTGTCAGTTTTGGGCTTCTTTTCTTTATCGTTGTTCGTGTCGTTGGCCACGTCATTGGCAGGCGCGGCAACGGCCACGCCGTTGGCCTTCGCCTTGGCCGCCTTCTTGGCGCGCGTCGGTTTCTTGCCAGGACCCTTGGCCGCGCGCTCGGCCAGCAGCGCCACCGCCTGGTCGAGCGTCAGCTCTTCCGGCTTGAGGTCGCGCGGCACCGTGGCGTTGATCCCGCCATGCTTCACGTAATGGCCGTAGCGGCCGTCATAGAGCTCGATCGGCGCCTCGTCGGCGGGATGGTTGCCGACGATCCGCAGCGGCTTGGCGGCGCGGCCGCGGCCCACGCTCTTGGCCTCGGCGAGCAATGCCACGGCGCGGTTCATGCCGATATCGAGCACGCTCTCGTCGGCCGGGATCGACTTGTACTTGGCGCCATGCTTGACGTATGGCCCGAAGCGGCCGACGCCGGCCAGGATCTGCGCGCCGTCCTCGGGATGCGGACCCAGCTCGCGCGGCAGCGACAGCAGCGCCAGCGCCTTGTCCAAGGTGACTTCGTCGGGCGTCATGCCTTTCAGCAGCGACTGCCGCTTGGGCTTCTCCTTGCCCTCGGGCTCGCCGAGCTGGACATAGAGTCCGTACGGCCCGTTGCGCAGGGTGACCGGTTTGCCGCTCACCGGATCGATGCCCAGGAGCTTGGGCCCGTCGAGATTGGCGCCGGAGGCTGCATCGGCATCGGCATCAACGATGCCCAGCTTGCGGGTGAAGCGGCACTCGGGATAGTTCGAGCAGCCGATGAAGGCGCCGAACTTGCCGAGCTTGAGGCCCAGCCTGCCGTTGGCGCAGGACGGGCAGTCGCGCGGGCTCTTGCCGCCATTGTCGTTGGCCGGGAAGAAATGCGGGCCCAGCTCCTCGTCGAGCTTGTCCAGGACTTCCTTGACCCTGAGGTCCTTGGTCTCGCCGACGGCGGCGGAGAAGGCTTTCCAGAATTCGCGCAGCACCTGGCGCCAGTCGATCTTGCCGTCGGAGATGTCGTCGAGCTCTTCCTCGAGATGGGCGGTGAAGTTGTATTCGACGTAGCGCGGGAAGTAGGTCTGCAGGAAGGCGGTGACGATGCGGCCGCGGTCCTCGGGCACGAAGCGCTTGCGGTCGAGCCTCACGTAGTTCCGGCGCTGCAGCACCTCGATGATGCTGGCGTAGGTCGAGGGCCGGCCGATGCCGAGCTCCTCCAGCTTCTTCACCAGGCTGGCCTCGGAATAGCGCGGCGGCGGTTCGGTGAAATGCTGCTCGGGAAGGACGTCGCGGCGATCCAGCGCCTCGTCGGGCGCGACGTCGGGCAGGATGGCGTTGCCTTCCTCGTCCTCGTTGCCGTTCTCGTCCTTGCCCTCGTCGTAGAGGGTGAGGAAGCCGTTGAACTTCACGACCGAGCCGGTGGCGCGCAGCTGCACGGTCTTGTCGCCGCTCGCGATATCGACCGTCACCTGGTCGAGCACGGCGCTTTCCATCTGGCTCGCCACGGTGCGCTTCCAGATCAGCTCGTAGAGGCCGAGCTGGTCCTTGTCCAAGTGGGCGGCGACGTCCTGCGGCGTGCGGAACAGGTCGGTCGGGCGGATCGCCTCGTGCGCCTCCTGGGCGTTCTTGGCCTTGGAGGAATAGACGCGCGGGCTCGACGGCAGGTAGCTCTGGCCGTACTTGGTCTCGATCAGGCGGCGCGTCTGGCCGATCGCTTCCGGTGCGAGCTGCACGCCGTCGGTACGCATGTAGGTGATGAGGCCAACGGTCTCGCCGCCGATATCCACGCCCTCGTAGAGCCTCTGCGCGATGCGCATGGCGGTGGCGGCGCCCAGCCCCAGCTTGCGCGAGGCCTCCTGCTGCAGGGTCGAGGTGATGAAGGGTGGCGGCGGGTTGCGCCGGACCTGGCGGCGGTCGATCGAGAGCACCGAGAAGGCGCGGCGTTCGATCTCGCGCTTGGCCTGCTCGGCGCGCTCCTGGGTGTCGAGGTCGAACTTGTCGAGCTTGCGGCCGTCCAAGTGGGTGAGACGGGCCTTGAGCGTCTGCTTCTTGGCGGTGCCGAACAGGACGTCGACCGTCCAGTATTCGCGGCTCTTGAAGACTTCGATCTCCGACTCGCGCTCGCAGATCAGGCGCAGCGCGACGGATTGCACACGGCCGGCCGAGCGGCTGCCCGGCAGCTTGCGCCACAGCACGGGCGACAGGGTGAAGCCCACGAGATAGTCGAGGGCGCGTCGCGCCATGTAGGCGTCGATCAGCGGCTGGTCGAGCTCGCGCGGATGAGCGACGGCGTCGAGCACCGACTGCTTAGTAATGGCGTTGAAGGTGACGCGCTTGACGTCGACCCCGTCCAGCGCCTTCTTGGCCTTGAGCACGTCCCGGACATGCCAGGAAATGGCCTCGCCCTCGCGATCCGGGTCGGTGGCGAGATAGAGCTTGCCGCCCTTGGTCACCGCCTTGGCGATGGCGTCGAGCCGCTTCTGGGACTGCGGATCGACCGACCAGTCCATGGCGAAATCTTCGTCCGGGCGGACCGAGCCGTCCTTGGGCGGCAGGTCGCGGACATGACCATAGGAGGCCAACACGGTGTAACCGGGGCCGAGATATTTCCCAATGGTCTTAGCCTTGGCCGGGGACTCGACGACCAATACGTCCATCGCCGGTATATGCTCCAGTTTAAGATCAAGAACCGGAGCTAAATCACTGACCTACATCAGAGATACGCGGTTACCCCGGTGCCGTTCCAGGCGGCCCTCCAGCTCGAGAGCCAGCAGGACCTCCGCCATGGAGGCGGCGGACACTTGGCATCGACGTACCAGTTCGTCAACCGCAGTGGGTACCGACCCCAGCGCGGAGAGGACCTGAGCGACCGTCGGATCAGCCGATTTTTGCCTTGGTTTCTCAATGACTTGTAGGGTGGGCCGTGGCCAGCCGAGCACACCTAGAATATCGTTGGCGTGGCAGGCGAGAATGGCCCCATCCTGTATAAGGCTATTGGATCCGGCATAGCGCGGGTCGGCCGGCGAGCCTGGCACGACGAAAACCTCGCGACCCTGCTCGGCGGCGCGGTGGGCGGTAATCAGCGAACCCGACCGGGCGGCAGCCTCAATGACCACGACACCGATCGACAGGCCGCTGACGATGCGGTTGCGCCGCGGGAAGGCGCGGGCCACGGGCGGTGTGCCGAGAGGGGATTCGCTCAGCAGGAGGCCGCGGGCGGCAATCTCCGCATGGAGGGCGGCATTCTGCAGCGGGTAGATCTGGTCGATGCCGCCGGCCAGTACGGCCACGGTACCGGTGGCGAGCGCGGCCTGATGGGCGACCGAGTCGATGCCGCGGGCCAGGCCCGAGGCCACCACGAAGCCTGCCGCGCCGAGGTCCGCTGCCAGTTCGGTGGCGAAGCGACAACCGGCCGCCGAGGCTTCGCGCGCGCCCACCACGGCCAGGGTGGGCCGGCCCAGCAATCCAAGATCGCCGATCGCGGAGAGGATCGGCGGCGCATCGGGCAGGGTGGCGAGGGCGGCCGGATAGGCCGGATCGCCGATTACCAGGAAACGACCGCCTGCGTGCGTCAGCGCCTCTTCCTCGCGGGCGACCTCGGTATCGGCGAGCGTGGCCAGGCGCGCGCACGCGGCGCGGGCCGAGCCGAAATGTTCCAGCGCTTCGTGGAAGGTGACGGGGCCGATCCGCGCACTGCGCGCCAGCCGCAGCCGTGCGCGCCGTTCGGCGGGATCGAGTTCTGATGCAACGGGGCCGTCGAACATGGCCCGACGATACGCGCGAGAGCGCAGTCTGTAAAACAACCTAAGATAGAATCAGCGCAGCTTGGGATTGAGCGCGTCGCGCAGCCAGTCGCCCAGGAGGTTGACGGCCAGCGACAGGATGACGAGGGCGAGGGCGGGGAAGATCACGATCCACCATTCGCCGGAGAACAGGAAGGCGTTGCCGATGCGGATCAAGGTTCCGAGCGAGGGCTGGGTGGCCGGCATGCCGACCCCGAGATAGGACAGCGAGGCCTCGGCGATGACGGCGAGCGCCAGCTCGATGGTGGCGATCACCAGCACCGGCCCCCAGGCGTTGGGCAGCACGTGGGCGAGCGCAATGCGGGCACCCGGCACGCCGATGAGGCGCGCGGCGTTGACATAGTCCTTGTTCTTTTCGGCGAGCGTGGTGGCGCGGGTCACCCTGGCGAATTGCGGCCAGTAGGCGACGCCGATCGACAGCACCAGCACCCAGATGGCGATGTCGTCATGCACGTTGCGGGGCAGCACGACCCGCGCCACGCCGTCGAGGGTGAGCGCGATCAGGATGGCGGGCACGGTGAGCTGGATGTCGGCCAGCCGCATCACCACCGCCTCGACCCAGCCGCCGCGATAGCCCGCCAGAAGGCCCAGCAGCACGCCGGTGGTGACCGACAGCACGATGGCGGCGAGGCCGATCACCAGCGACACGCGGCTGCCGTAGAGGATGGCCGACAGCACGTCGCGGCCCTGGTTGTCGGTGCCCAGCAGGTGGCGGGCGCTGCCGTTCTCGTTCCAGGCCGGCGGCGTGAAGGCGTCCATCAGGTTGAGCGACTTCACGTCGAACGGATCGAACGGCGCCACCCAGGGCGCGAAGATGGCGCCCAGGAAATAGAGCACGGTCACGAGGGCGGCGGCGACGGCGAGCGGCGAGTGGCGGAAGCTCCACCAGATGTCCGACTCGCGCAGCCGGGCGCGCAGCGTCGTGTCGCTCATGACGCCCGGCGGCGGTTGAGCAACGCGCCCACGGTGGCGGCGAAGGCGAGCGAAGCAGCCAGCGGGCCGAAGCCTTCGAATCCGACCGAGCCGATCATCGCGGCACCCAGGGCCGCCGCGCCGATCCAGCCGACACTGGCGGTGGTCCCGTTGAGCCCCAGCACCGTGCCACGCACGGCGTCCGGCACGGAGGCGAGCGCCGCCATGTAGGAGGGGCGTCCCAGCGCGTTCAGGAGCACGTAGACGAAGCCCAGCGCCACCGAGACCGCCAGGCTGGGATGCCACAGGAAGAGCGCGAGGGCGGCTACGCCCGACAGCGCCATGACGACGGCAAAGGTCAGCAAGCGGTCGCGCAGGCGGTCGGCGATCTGGCCGCCCAGGATGGTGCCGGCGACATTGCCCAGCGCGAACACGGCCAGCGGAACGGCGGTCTCGACCAGGGAGAGGTGATAGGTCGCCTGCAGGAAGGTGGCGAAATAGACCGCGGCCAGCCCGTAGCAGATGCGTTCGGCGATGCCGGTGCCGAGCAGCCCCAGCACCTTGGGCGACAGCGCCGTGCGCAGCGACGGCCGCACGCCGCCGCGCATATGGCCCGCCGTGCCGCGCCCGACTGCGACGAACAGGCTGAGGCTGGCGGCAAAGGCAAGGCCGCCGACGCAAACCAGCCAGCCGCGCCAGCCGATCAGCGAGCCCACGGCGGCGGCCATGGGTACGCCGATCACCAAAGTGAGCGACTGGCCGCTCATCACCCAGCCAAGTGCACGGCCACGCTGGCTATCGGGCACTCGCCCGGAGACCTCGGCGAAGACCACGCCCATGAAGGCGCCGCTGCAGGCGCCACCGACTGTGGCCCACACGGCAACCCAGAAGAAAGAGCCGGCCAGCGCCTGCGCCAGCACGGAGAGGGCCAGGGTGAAGAGAGCCGCCACCAGAAGAGGCCGTCGGCCGACGACATCGGACAACCAGCCACCCAGTGCCGAAGTGATACCCCATGATATGGACGTCAGGGACACCAGGTTGGCGACCAGCGGCATGCTGACATCGAGGTCGTGCGCCATGTCGAGCAGGAAGGGCGCGCGCGTGGTGCCGCTCGAGGTGGCGGCGAACGAACCGAGGCAAGCCGCGCCGATCAGGGCCCAAGGAAGGTTTGCGCTTTTCGGATTCATCCGCCTGCGGTTCCCAACTGAGCCCGGTCGAGTCGGAGCCGCGGATCGATGGCGGCATAGAGCAGGTCGACGAAGAAATTGATGGTGACGAAGAGGAAGGAGACCATGACCAGGTAGGCCGCCATCACCGGGATGTCGGCGAACTGCACCGACTGGATGAAGAGCTGGCCCATGCCTGGCCACTGGAACACCGTCTCGGTGATGATCGAGAAGGCAATCAGGCCGCCGACCTGCAGGCCGATCACGGTGATCACCGGCAACAGCGTGTTCTTGAGCGCGTGGCGGAAATGCACGGCACGGTTGGTGAGACCGCGGGCACGCGCGAACTTGATGTAATCGGTGCGCAGCACCTCGAGCATCTGCGAGCGCACCAGGCGCAGCACCAGGGTCATCTGGAACAGCGAGAGGGTGAAGGCCGGCAACACGATCGCCTTCAGGCCCGACGCCGTGAGCAGGCCGGTGTTCCACCAGCCGAGCTTCACCGTCTCGCCGCGCCCGAAGGAGGGAAAGCACCAGTCGGCCGGCAGGCCGAGCGCCGGCGCCCAGTTCTTGCACTCCACCGAGAAGACATAGATCAGCAGGATGCCGATCACGAAGGTGGGCATGGCGACGCCCGCCAGCGAGAAGGTCATGATGGCGCCGCTGTCGAGCTTGCGCCGGCGCAGCGCCGTCAGCACGCCGAGCGGGATGCCCATGGCGAGGGCCAGCAGGGCCGCCACCGCCACCAGCTCGAGCGTCGCCGGCATGCGCTCGGCGATCAGGTCGGAGACCGGGCGCGCCAGCCGGTAGCTTTTGCCGAAATTGCCGGTGACGGCGTTGCCCAGGAAGCGGGCGAACTGGACGGCCACGGAATCCTCGAGCCCGAGGTCGCGGCGCATTTCGGCGCGCTCGGCCGGCGTCGCCTCCTGGCCCACCATGTTGTTCACCGGGTCGCCCACGAAGTTGAACAGCGCGAAGCACAGGAACGACACCGCCAGCATGACGGCCGCGGACTGGAGCAGGCGCGAGACGATGAAGGCGAGCACTGGCTACGCGGCAAACCTCATCCTGAGGAGCACGCTGCAGGCGTGCGTCTCGAAGGATGGGCAACAGTCGTGATGGATCCCACCACGGCGCGGGGGTTAGCCCGCGCGATCGAGACGCCGCGCTTCGCGCGGCTCCTCAGGGTGAGGCTTCTACGGCGACACGGGCTCACTTCATCGTCGAATATTTGAAGTTGGGCGCGTCGTTGGCGAAGATCGGGATCGTCACCTTGTCGCTCATCGACCAGACGATGAGCTGATGATGCAGCGGCAGGTACGGCATGTCGGCCACTGCCAGCGCCCAGGCGTCGGCGATCATCTTGTCGCGCTTGGCCTGATCGACCTCCTTCAGCATGGCGTCGGCGAGCGCGTCCATCTTGGGGTTGCTGTAGCCGGTGTAGTTCCAGCCGCCGACCTTCTTCGCCGCATCCTCGGTCTGGTAGAGGAAGGTGAAGACATAGTGCGAATCGAGCGTCGGCACACCCCAGCCCAGCAGGTACATGCTGGAGTCCTTCTTCTGCAGCTTGGGGAAGTGCAGCGTCTTGGAGCGCGCCTGCAGGTCGATCCTGATGCCGATCTGCGCCAGCATGCCGGCGACCGCCTGGCAGATCTGCTCGTCGTTGTTGTAGCGGTCGTTGGGGCAGTCGAGCGTAACGCCGAAGCCGTTGGGATAGCCCGCCTCGGCCATCAGCTTCTTGGCGCCGGCGACGTCGTATTTCAGCCGCTCGTCGAGCGCCTTGGTGTAGCCGTGCACGCCGGGCGCGGTGGTGAGCCCGGCGGGGGCGGAGAAATTGCGCATCACCTTGGCCTTGATCGCGTTGATGTCGATCGCCTGGTACATGGCCTGGCGGACGCGCTTGTCGGCGAACGGATTCTTGCCCTTGACGTCGGAGTATTTGAGCTCGGGCGAGCCCACGTCGAGGCCGAGGAAGATCGAGCGCACCTGCGCGGTCTCCTCGGTCTTGAGGCCCGGCGTCTGCTTGATGCGCGCGATGTCCTGCAGCGGCGCGTCGAGCACGAAGTCGACCTGGCCGGAGATCAGCGCCGCCACCCGGGTCGCCGGCTCCTTGATCGGCGTGTAGACCAGCTCGTCGGGATAGTTGGGGAAGTCCTTGGCGCCCCAGTAGGTCGGGTTCTTTTCCAGCACCGTGCGCACGTCGGGGTCGCGCTGCTTCACGGTGTAGGGGCCGGTGCCCATCGCGTTGCGCACCGCGAAGGTCTCCTCCTTGTCCTTGAAGCTCTGCGGCTTGGCCACGTTGTGCTTCTCCGACCACGCCTTGGACATGATCAGGATGGCGCTGGTGTAGTCGGGCAGGATGGGGTTGGGCCCATCGGTGATGATATGCACGGTGAGCGGATCGATCGCCTTCACCTCCTTGATCGAAGAGATGTAGGACCTGAAGTCGGAGCTTGGCGAGAGCGCGCGGTTGTAGCTGAACACCACGTCGTCGGCGGTGAACGGCGTGCCGTCGCTGAACTTGACGTCGGGCCTGAGCTTGTACTCCCAGACATCGGAGGCGATCGTCTTCCAGGACAGCGCCAGCCCTGGCACCTTGGCAAGCGAGGGGTCCCGGCTGATCAGGGCTTCGTAGACGTGGCTGTTCATCGCCGTCGTCGGCCCCTCGTTCTGGGCGTGCGGATCGAGGGTGAGGGCGTCGCCCTGACTCGCCCAGCGCAAGGTCTTGGCTTCGACCAGCGAAGAGGTGCACAGCGCGGCCGCGGCGAGAACGGCCATACGAGCAACGAACATGGCCATTGCCTCCTGCAGATATTGTGCATCGACCCTACCGGCCGCTCCCTGGTCGATCAATGGCAGCTCGGTGCACGGGACCGCATCCTCCGCTCGTCCCTTCTGTGCGCCGGTCATCCCAAGAGCCTTGCCGGTCGTCACAATTCGCGGCGTGATCCGGGGGCCCTCGACTAGAAAGCAACGCCTGTCGCGACCCACATCGAGGAATCCCCATGAACCGGCGTACGCTCATGATCCTGGCTGGAGGCTTACCGCTGATGTCGACCGCCCGTGCCCAAAACGCCCCCGCCGTCATTCGCCGCAGCCGCCCGGGCGATCCTTCCTGGCCGTCGGCGGAACAATGGGCCCAGCTCGATGCGAAAGTGGGCGGGCAGCTCATGCAGGTGCGCTCGCCACTGGACGCCTGCCGCGCCGCCCCCGACAGCGCCGAGTGCGCGGCGGTCTTCCGCGACCTCAAGAACCCCTGGTACATCGGCGACAATGTCGCGCTCACGCAGACCAGCGGCTGGGTCGACGCCTGGACCTCGGCGCCCAGCGCTTATGCTGTCGCCGCGCGCAACGCCGCCGACGTGGTGGCGGCCGTCGACTTCGCGCGCACGCACCGGCTGCGGCTGGTGGTGAAGGGCGGCGGACACAGTTACCAGGGCACGTCGAACGCGGCCGACTCGCTGCTGGTCTGGACGCGGCCGATGGATCGCATCGACATCCACGACGCCTTCGTGGGCCAGGGCTGCAGCGATGCCCCGCAGCCCGCGGTGTCGATCGGCGCCGGCGCGGTCTGGCTGCACGCCTATGCCGCCGTCGCCAAGGCCGGCCGCTACGTTCAGGGCGGCGGCTGCCTCACCGTGGGCGTGGCCGGCCTGGTGCAGAGCGGCGGCTTCGGCAGCTTCTCCAAGCGCTACGGCTCGGCTGCGGCCAGCCTGATCGAGGCCGAGGTGGTGACGGCGGACGGCGCCGTGCGCATCGCCAACGCCTGCACCAATCCCGACTTGTTCTGGGGTTTGAAGGGCGGTGGCGGCGGCAGCCTGGGCGTGGTCACGCGGCTCACCTTGCGCACCCACGAACTGCCGAAGTTCTTCGGCGGCGCGTTCGCCGCAGTGAAGGCCAATTCCGATACCGCGTTCCGCCGGCTGATCGAGCGCTTCGTTGCCTTCTATCGCGAGGCGCTGTTCAATCCGACGTGGGGCGAGCAGGTCAAGTTCTACGGCGCCAACGTCTTCGAGGTCGCGATGATCTTCCAGGGCATCGATCGCGACCAGGCGGAAGCGGCCTGGCGGCCTTTCGTTTCCTGGATCGCCGCACAGGGCGGCGATTACACCATCGTCGCGGCGCCGATGTTCTTCACCGCGCCGGCGCAATATCTGTGGGACGCCGAGTTCCTCAAGAAGAACGCACCGCAGATCGTGCTGAGCGACGACCGTCCCGGCGCCCCCGAGGGCAACGTGTTCTGGCGCTCCAACCAGGACGAGGCCGGCTGGTGCCTGCACGGCTACGAGTCGACGTGGATGCCGGCGTCGCTGCTCGAGCCGGCGCGACAGCCGCAGCTCGTCGACGCCTTGTTCGCCGCCTCACGCCGCCGGACGACGTCGCTGCACTTCAACAAGGGCCTTGCAGGAGCGCCGGCCGAGGCGGTCGCGGCGGCGCGCGACACCCCGACCAACCCCGCCGCCGCCGAGGCCTTCGCGCTCGCCATCATCGCGGCCGCGGGGCCGCCGGCCTTCCCGGGGATCGCCGGCCACGAACCCGACCTGTCGCTTGCCCACAGGAATGCACGCGACATCGCCGCGGCGATGGGCGAGCTGCGCAAGCAGGTGCCGAATCCCGGCTCCTACGTATCGGAGTCGAACTATTTCGAGGGCGACTGGCAGGGCGCCTTCTGGGGTACGAACTATCCCCGGCTGCGGCAGGTCAAGGACAAGGTGGATCCCGAAGGACTCTTCTTCGTCCATCACGGAGTCGGCAGCGAGGATTGGAGCGCCGACGGCTTCACGCGCCTGAAGTAGAGGCGTCGGGGGCCTTGGGGCGCTGGCCGATCTTGGGTTCGGTGCCCTTCAACAGCCGGTCGATGTTCTGGTGGTGGCGTGCCCAGACCAGCGGCACCAGCAGGGTGAGCAGGATGGCCGCGCGCGGATCGGCCAGGAACCAGGCGGCGATTGCCGCGACCAGGGCGGCCAGCAGCGTCGCCAGCGAGGAGTAGCGGAAGATCGCGGCGAAGACGAGCCAGGCCGCACAGGCGACGGCGCCGACCGGCCATGACAGGCCCCACATCACGCCGATCGTCGTCGCCATGCCCTTGCCGCCCTTGAAGGAGAGCCAAACCGGGAACATGTGGCCGAGCACCGCGCCCGCCGCGGCGCCCACGGCGGCGAGTTCGCCCAGCTGGGCCGCGATCAGCACCGGCGCCGCGCCCTTCAGCGCATCGAGCAGCAGGGTGGCGCCAGCTAGTTCCTTGCGGCCGGTGCGCAGCACGTTGGTGGCGCCGATATTGCCCGAGCCCACCTTGCGGATGTCGCCCAGCCCCGCCGCGCGGGTCAGCAGCAGGCCGAACGGGATCGAGCCCAGCAGGTAACCCAGCAGGAACGGTCCCAGCATAAGGACCAGGGTGGAAATCATCCGCGGCGCACCCTTCTCAGGCTCTACGGGCTCGTGACCTTGCAGTTGGTCGAGTCGATGTAGGTCGTGGTCGGCGGTCCGATCAGCTCGGTGGTGATCCGCTCACCGGGCTGGATGAACACCGGCCCGAGATAGTCGGTCGAGACTGGCCGCCCGGCATTCATGAAGGTGCACTCCGCCTGGGTGTTGATGGCCTTCGGCGTGTTGGAGGTGAGTGTCACCGTGACCTGCCAGTAGCGCGAATCGCCATAGGTGAGGTTGGTCGCCCCCAGGGTCACCAGGGGCTGCGGCGTCGACGAATAGGGAATCGGCCGCGGACCGGTGCGGCGCATCTGCGGCTGCGGCTTGGGGCCGACCCCCTCCGGGACGCGATAGGTCGAGCTGCTCGGGTCGAAGGCGGCATTGGGATCCTGCGATGATGGCGGTGCTCCCATTGATGGCGAGGGACCGCCGAGCGTGGCGACGCCGCCGCCCGGTACGGCGAGCGGCTGGGGCGCGAGCGGCTGCGGTGACATTGGCTGGGGCGTGATCGGCGCGCTGCTGATCGACGATCCCGTGCTGGGTGGCGGGTTCATCTGCATCGACGGTGCAGGGGCGGCCTGCAGGGGCGTCGGCGTGGGCGCCGGGGCGGTCACGCCGCCCACCTGGGTCTGCAGGCGGTCGTAGCAGGACAGGCGCTGCTGGGTGTCGGTGATCTCGGCGCAGATCTGGATGTGGCGGGTCAGGGCATCGAGCAGGTCGTCGCGCGACTGGCCGCGCGTCTGGGCGTGGCCCGCGCCGGCGAGCGCCACCGTCGCGACCCCGAGAAGAAGAGACTGTCGAGCTATCATCCATCGCCCCGGTCTGTGAGAAGGCGCCGACAATAGCAGACGAAGTGGCCGTTTGGAGGCAGCTTTTGGCTCGCGGGCGCGGCGTCAGGCCGCCTGCGCAGTCGTCGTGAAGCTATCGTCGCGATAGATCGTGCGGCCGCCCACGATGGTCGCCATGACGCGGCCCTGCACCGGACGCTCGTCGAACGGCGTGTTCTTGGTCTTGCTGCAGAGCTCGTCGCGATCGACCATCCAGGCATAGTCGGCGTCGAACACCACGAGGTCGGCCGGCGCGCCCTTGGCGAGCCTTCCGCCCGGCAGGCCGAACAAGCGCGCCGGCGTGCTCGACAGCAGCTGGAACAGGCGCGGCAGGGTGAGGTGGCCGTTATGCACCAGCTCGAGCGAGATCGGCAGCAGGGTTTCCAGGCCGATGCCGCCCGGCTCGGCCTGGGCGAAGGGCACGCGCTTGCTGTCCTGGTCCTGCGGCCGGTGGTCCGAGACGATGGCGTCGATGGTGCCGCTCTTCAGGCCTTCGACCACGGCCATGCGGTCCTTCTCGGCGCGCAGCGGCGGCACCAGCTTGCCGAAGGTGCGATAGTCGCCGACCGCGAGGTCGTTCAAGGCAAAATACGGCGCGGCGGTATCGCAGGTGATCCTGAGGCCGCGCGCCTTGGCAGCGGCGATGGCGGCGACCGCTTCGGCGGTCGAGATCTTGGCGAGATGCAGGCGCCCGCCGGTCATCTCGGCCAGCCGGATGTCGCGCTCGACCATCATCACCTCGGCGAGCGGCGGATTGCCCGACAGGCCGAGCCGGGTCGCCGTCTCGCCGCTGGTCATGGTGCCGGTCGACAAGGTCGGCTCCTGCGGCAGATGGACGATCAGCGCGTCGAACGCCTTGGCGTAGTAGAGCGCGCGGCGCATCACCTGGGCATTGCCGACGGCGTGGTCGGCGTCGGTGAAGGCAACGGCGCCGGCCTCGGCCAGCAGGCCGATCTCGGCCAGTTCCTTGCCCTCCAGCCCGACGGTGAGCGCGCCATAGGCGTACATGTTCGCGAGCTTCACCTGACGGGCGCGGCGGGCGACGAACTCGATCAGCGAGGCGTCGTCGAACGGCGGCTCGTTGTCGGGCAGCAGCACCAATGAGGTGATGCCGCCCACCGCGGCGGCCGCACCGGCGCTCGCCAGGGTTTCCTTGTGCTCCTCGCCGGGCTCGCCGGTATGAACGCGCGTGTCGACCAGGCCCGGCGCGAGATAGAGGCCGCGGCAGTCGACCGACTGGATGCCGTAGGGCGCGCCCGAGGCGAACAGGTTCGGCCCGTAGTCGGCGATCTTGCCGTCGCTGATCAGCACGGCGCCGCGATAGTCCGAATCGCCCACGGGATCGATGATGCGGGCGTTGATGTAGGCGGTCGATCCGCTGTGCTGCGGCGCGCTCGGATCGACGTTGCCCCTCACGCGGCGGCTCCCGCCAGCGCGTTGCGCCGCCCGCCAATCAAGGCCTCCAGGCAGGCCATGCGCACCGCCACGCCCATCTCGACCTGCTCGTGGATGACCGAGCGGTCGAGGTCGTCGGCGACCTCCGAATCGATCTCGACGCCGCGGTTCATCGGGCCGGGATGCATGATCAGCGCGTCGGGCTTGGCGAACCTGAGCTTCTCGTGGTCGAGGCCGAAGAAGTGGAAGTACTCGCTGATCGACGGCACGAACAGGCCCTGCATGCGCTCGGTCTGCAGGCGCAGCATCATGACGATGTCGACGTCCTTGAGGCCGGTCTTCATGCTGTAATGGACTTCGACGCCCATCTTTTCGATGTCGGTCGGCATCAGCGTGGGCGGGCCGACCACCCGCACGCGCGCGCCCATGATCTGCAGCAGGTGGATGTTCGAGCGCGCCACCCGGCTGTGCATGATGTCGCCGCAGATCGCCACCAGGAGGCCCTGCAGGCTGCCGCGTCGTCGCCGGATGGTGAGCGCGTCGAGCAGCGCCTGGGTCGGGTGCTCGTGCTGGCCGTCGCCGGCGTTGATGACGGCGCAGTTGACCTTCTGCGACAGGAGGTTGACTGCGCCCGATTCGGAGTGGCGCACGACGATCGAATCGGGCCGCATGGCGTTCAAGGTCATCGCCGTGTCGAGCAGGGTCTCGCCCTTGCGCACCGAGGAGGTGGCGACGTCCATGTTGATGACGTCGGCGCCCAGCCGCTTGGCCGCGACCTCGAAGCTGGTGCGCGTGCGCGTCGAGTTCTCGAAGAACAGGTTGATGACAGTGCGGCCCGACAGGAGGTCGCGCCGCTTGTCGATGGATCGGTTCTGGTCGATGTAACTTTCGGAAAGGTCGAGCAGGCCCGAAATGGCTTCAGGCGCAAGACCCTCGATGCCGAGAAGGTGGGGCAACCTCGGCACGCCCATGCGTTTTCTTGTCACTAAAGCGCGACGTTAAGCATGCCGGTGTGGCGCCCGCAAGGCGGCGATTTGGTGGATAACCGGATCGCCGCCGCTTCACGCCAGCCGCACCTCCGCGCAGGAACACACCAGGGCCGGCCCGCGCGGCGCCAGGAAGTCCGACCAGATGGCGTTGTGATGCTCGATGATCTTCGCCGCCGCGAGATGCGGCCGATCCGACGTCGTGTGGCCGTCCGACGGCACGGTCGTCGGATAGCCGCGCGCCAGGGCGCTGCGCACGGTGGTGTCGACGCAATAGTCGGTGGCGCAGCCGGTGACAATGAGCCGGTCGATCGCACGGTTGCGCAGGAACTCTTCCAGCGAGGTATCCAGGAATGCGTCACAGGACTTCTTGCGGATGATCGCGTCGGCCGGTTGGACCTCCAGCGCGTCGAGCAGCTTCCAGCCCGGCAGGTCGGGGTGATGGGGATCGCCCGGCGGTCCGTCGTGCTGGATGAAGACGACCGCACCGCCGGCTTCGCGCACCATGCCGGCGAGCTTGTTCAGCCGGCCGACCAGTCCCGCCGCGTCGTGCCGCGGGGTCGACGGGCCGAACGAGCCCTGTTGCATGTCGATGACGAGCAGGGCGTGAGTCATCAGGCGTTGTCTCCACTTCCGGGTCGTGGACCCGTATAGCGGGCGCGCGGCCGAATCAACGCGCCATGGGCGGCCTGTTCCAGCGCGTGGGCGATCCAGCCCACGGTGCGGCCCAGCAGGAAGAGGGCGAGGGCGGAATCCTTCGGCAGGCCGAGCACCCTTTCGACCATCACCGTGGTGAAATCGACGTTGGCCTTGCGGTCGATCAGGGCTTCGGCGGCCGCCGCCAGCCGCTCGGCGAAGGCGAGCTCGGGCGATCGCGGCATGGCCTCGCGCAGCAAGGCGAACAGGGTGGCGGCCCGGACGTCGCCGTCGGGATAGAGGATGTGGCCGAAGCCGGGAATGTAGATGTGGTCGCGCACCCTCTGGGCCAGCTCGGCATCGAGGTCGGTCGTCTTCCTCAGGTCGTCGAACAGCGCGGCGACCCGGCGCGTCAGCCCGCCATGGCGCGGGCCGTTCAGCGCCGCCAGCCCGGCCATGGTGGCGCCGTAGAGGTTGGCGCCGGTCGAGGCCACGACTCGGGCGGCGAAGGCCGAGGCGTTGAACTCGTGATCGGCCGACAGGACGAGAGCAGCGCGCAGCAGCGGGGCGCGTTCGGATGGCACCTTCCAGGCTGCGGCAAGCTGCTCGTGGACGGGAAGCGGGGAGGGGGGCCGCGCCGTCACCGCCGCCGTCAGCAGCCGCAGCACACGGACGCCGGTTTCAAGCATCGCCGAGCGGTCCTCGACCCAGCTCGGATGGTCGAGCGCTGCGGCCGCGGGCAGCAGCACGAGGCAGCGATCGACCGGCGCGAGCGTGGCCGCGGCCAGCCAGGCCCGCCGCAGCGCCGTGGTCATGGGCGGGATATTGCCGGCGGCGAACGGCTTGTCGTCGCAATTCCATAGAAGGCGGGCGGTGTCTTCCAGCGAGGCCGTGCGGGCGAGCTCGGTGGCATCGAGGCCGCGATAATAAAGACGGCCGTCCTCGATCAGGGTCAGCGCCGATTCGAGAACCGGCGTGCCGAAATCGAGCGCATGGTTGGCGATCGATTCGGCCTTGCGGCCGATATCGCGGCGGCGCTTCAGGCGCACGATGTCGTCGGCGCGGTAGCGCCGCTCGCGACGGCCGTCGACCGCCTCCGAGCGCAGCAGCCCGCGGCTGACATAGGCGTAGAGTGTCGCGGCCGATACGCCAAGCCGTCGCGCGGCTTCCCGGGAACTCAGCCATTCGTTCGACATGGCTTTATATTGATCAATATAATCAAGATTGACAATATATTTCGACGATCCGACGGTGGGCCCCGATATCGGGAAAGGAAATTCAATGCTGCAGACACGGGTGGATAGCGGCCTCGACGGCGTCGTCGTGGCCGACACGGTGATGAGCGAGGTCGACGGCGAGGCCGGCCGGCTGGTCGTCCGCGGTCACGCCCTGCAGGAGCTGGTCGCCTCGCGCGGATTCGAGGGCGTCGCGGCGCTGCTGTGGGAGGGCTATGCCGAAGGCGGGGGCGATGCGTCGGCAGTCGCGAGCGGCCTGGCGGCGGCGCGCGTGCAGGCTTTCGCCGCCGTGCCGAAGCTGCTCGCCGCCACGCGCGGCCTCAACCCGGTCGAGGCACTCCGGGTCGGCATCGCCCTGCTGCCCGACCATGAGACGACGCCGCATCACTACCTGGTGTGCGGCGCCATGCCGGTGTTCCTGGCGGCCCTGCTCAACGCCGAGAAGGGCCTGGCGCCGATCGCACCGGATCCGACGCTCACCACCGCGCAGGATCTCCTGCGCATGATCCGCGGCCAGCGCGCCGGCGTGGTGTTCGAGAAGGCGCTCGACACCTACCTGGCGACCATCGCCGATCACGGCTTCAACGCCTCGACCTTCACCGCCCGCGTGGTGGCCTCCACGCATGCCGGCCTGATCTCCTCGGTGCTGGCGGCGCTCTGCGCGCTCAAGGGCCCGCTGCATGGCGGCGCGCCCGGCCCTGTCCTCGACATGCTGGACGAGATCGGCGACGCCGCGCGCGCCGAGGCCTGGTTCGACGACGCCTTCGCCAAGGGCGCGACCCTGATGGGCTTCGGCCATCGCATCTACAAAGTGCGCGACCCGCGCGCCGACGTGCTGAAGCAGACCGTGGCCACGCTGCCCGCGACCGCCGGGCGCCTCGCCTACGCCACTGCAGTCGAGAAGGGCGCCATCGCCGCGCTGCGCAAGCACAAGCCCGGCCGGCGTCTCGACATCAACGTCGAGTACTACACCGCGCTGCTCCTGGAGGCGCTCGAGGTGCCGCGCAGCGCCTTCACC
>Ga0210399_10000377_pt1 | contig 35721 bp, 32 predicted proteins | sample IncBWC14MmetaG_FD_150865 | JGI IMG/M metagenome (GOLD analysis project Ga0210399, IMG submission 150865) | Forest soil microbial communities from Barre Woods Harvard Forest LTER site, Petersham, Massachusetts, United States - Inc-BW-C-14-M | ecosystem: Environmental > Terrestrial > Soil >... | reverse complement strand
CGCGACGCCCTGGGCGAGGTTGAAGCTGATCGTGATCGCCGGGAACTGGCCCTGGTGGCTGATTGAGAGCGGGCGCACCGGCACGCTGGTCCAGCTCGCAAACGTCGACAGCGGCACCTCGTCGCCGGTCGTCGGCGACTTGACGTAGATCTTGTTCAGCGTGTCGAGATTGCCCTGCAACTCGGGCAGGATCTCCAGGATCACGTGGTAGCTGTTGAGCTGGGTGAAGTATTGGGTGACCTGACGCTGACCGAAGGCGTCATAGAGCGTGTCGTCGATCAGCTGCGGATAGATGCCGTAGCGTGACGCCGTATCGCGGTTGATCTTCAGCTCCAGCGTGGTGCCATTGGTCTGCTGGTCGGTGGCGACGTCGCGCAATTGCTGCAGCGTCTGCATCTTCGCCAGGATCTTTGGCGCCCATTCGTTGAGCTCGTCGAGATTGGCATCCTGCAGCGTGAATTCGAATTGCGTGCGGGTCGGCCGGCCGCCCAGCCGGACGTCCTGCGCCGCCTGCATGTAGAGCCGCGCGCCTTCGACCTTCTCGAGCTTGGGACGCAAGCGTGCGATGATCTGCTGCGCGGTCGCCGTGCGCTCGTCGCGTGGCTTGAGCGTGATGAACATGTTGCCGTTGTTGCCGGCCCGGCCGCTGCCGCCGACCGCCATCGCCGAGGTGGCGACATCGGGATCCGCCAGGACAATCCGGACGAGCTCCTCCTGTTTCGCCTTCATGGCTTCAAAGGAGATGTCCTGCGAGGCTTCCGATGTCGCGGTGATCAGGCCGTTATCCTGCTGCGGGAAGAAACCCTTCGGGATGACCATGAACAGGTAGACGGACAGTCCGAGCGTCGCGAAGAAGACGAGCAGGGTTGTCCGCCGCCAGGCTATGGCGTGGTCGAGTCCGCGCTCATAGCCATGAAGCATCGCGTCGAAGGCGCGCTCGCTCCATTGATAGAGCTTGCCATGCCGCGTCTCGCCATGGGCGCGCAGGAAGCGTGAGGCCATCATCGGGGTCAGCGTCAGCGACACCACCATCGACACGAAGATGGTCATCGCCAGGGTGACTGCGAATTCGCGGAACAGGCGGCCGATGATGCCACCCATCAACAGCAGCGGGATCAAGACGGCGACCAGCGAAACGCTGATCGACACGATGGTGAAACCGATTTCGCTGGAACCCTTGAAGGCCGCGGCGAGCGGCTTCTCGCCTTCCTCGATATAGCGCGAGATGTTCTCGAGCATCACGATCGCGTCGTCGACCACGAAGCCGACCGCAATCGTCAGCGCCATCAGCGACAGGTTGTCGAGCGTGTAGCCGAATACCCACATCAGCGAGCAGGCGCCGAGCAGTGCGAGCGGCACGGTGATCGCCGGAATCACGGTCGCCCAGAAGCTGCGCAGGAAGACGAAGATGACCATCACCACGAGGAAAATGGTCAAAAGCAGCGTGAACTGGACGTCCGCGACCGCGGCGCGGATGGTCTGGGTGCGGTCGCTGATGAGCTCGATCTTGATCGTCGGCGGGATCGCGGCCACCAGCCGCGGCAGCATCGCCTTGATCTTGTCCACGGTATCGATGACGTTGGCGCCGGGCTGCTTGAACACCACCAGGAACACGCCGCGCTTGCTGTTGGCCCAGGCCGCCTGCTTGGCGTCTTCCGGACCCGTCACCGCCTGGCCGATGTCGCGGATCCGCAAGGGACCGCCATTGCGGTAGGCGACGATGACGTCATTCCAGTCCTTGGAATCCAACATCTGGTCGTTGGCGTAGATCGTATACGCCCGCGTCGCGCCGTCGATATTGCCCTTGGGCGCGTCGACGGTCGTGATCGCGATCTGGTTGCGGACGTCCTCCAGCGACAGGCCTTTTGCCACGAGCTTGGCCGGGTCGACCTGGACGCGGATGGAAGGCTTTTGCTGTCCGCCGATGATGACCTGCGCGACGCCGGAAATCTGGCTGATCTGCTGCGCGAGCTGAGCGTCGACGGCGTCGCTGACCGTGGTCAGCGGCAGCGTCTCCGAGGTCGCCGACAGCAGCAGGATCGGCGAATCCGCCGGATTGACCTTGCGGTAGGTCGGCGGCGAGGGAAGATTCTTTGGCAATTGCCCGCTGGCCGCGTTGATCGCGCCCTGGACGTCGTTGGCCGCGCCGTCGATGTTGCGGTTGAGATCGAACTGGATGGTGACCGCGGCGGTGCCCAGATAGCTCGTCGAGGTCATCTGCGCGATGCCGGGAATTTGCGCGAATTGCCGCTCCAGCGGCTGCGCCACAGAGGTCGCCATGGTTTCAGGACTGGCGCCCGGTAGGTTCGCGGTGATCTGGATGGTCGGAAAGTCGACCTGGGGCAGGGGGGCGACCGGCAGCAGGGGGTAGGCCACGAGGCCGACGAACAGGATCCCCGCCATCAGCAGTGAGGTGCCGATCGGATAGCGGATGAAAGGTGCTGAGATCCCGCCGTTCATTCCTGTCGGACCTTGCCTTGTTGGGACGGGTCCGAACTGGCGACCGCCGTTGTGACGAGGCTGCCGGGCTGCACCTTGAACTGTCCGCCCGTGATGACCTGCTCTCCCGGCTGCAGCCCTTCCTCCACCACCGAGCGGCCATCGATGGATTGGGATACCTTGACCTTGCGCAGCTCAGCCTTGCTGTCGCCGTTCACCGCGTAGGCATAGAGGCCGTTGGTCGAGTGCTGAATCGCATCGTCCGGGACCACGGTCGCATCCTTGAGGGTCTTGACCAGCAGTCGCGTCGAGACCGACTGGCCCGGCCAGAGGGCATGGTTCTTGTTGGCGAACACCGCCTTCAGCCGAATAGTCCCGCTCGTGGTATCAACCTGATTGTTGATAACGGCGAGCGCCCCCTCGGCCAGCGGCTTCTTCCCGTCGGTGGTGATCGCGATGACCTTGAGCGGGGAAACGCCCTGGGCCTCGCTGATATAGGGCAGCTGGTCTTCCGGAGCGGTAAAAATGACGGCGATCGGCTCGACCTGGGCGACCGTCACGATCCCGGTCTGGGTCGCGGCATTGACGATGTTGCCGACATCGACCTGGCGCAGCCCGACGATGCCGGTGATCGGCGACTTGACCTGCGTGTAGTCGAGCTGGGTCTGGGCGTTGGAGATGGCCGCATCGTCGGCAGCGATCTGGGCGGTTAATTGCGCAACGGTAGACCGCTGGGTATCGAGTTGCTGTCGCGTCGCGAACTCGCCGAGCTTGGTGTAGCGCTGCAGATCGAGATTGGCGTTGGCGAGATTGGCCTCGTCCTGCACCTTCTTGGCCTTGGCCTGATCGAGCACGGCCTGGAACGGGCGCGGGTCGATTTCGGCGAGCAGATCGCCTTCCTTGACCAACTGGCCTTCCTGGAAACCGATCTTGTCGATCTGGCCATCGACGCGAGTTCGGACCTGCACGGTGTTGAAGCCTTGAACCGTGCCGAGCCCGGTCAGGTAGACCGGAAAGTCAGCCTTCTCCACCGGAGAGATCGAGACACGAATCGGTGGACGGGTGTCAGACTTTTGTGCACTCGCACTCTTCGCAGCCGCATCAGGCCCATGATATCGCTGCCAGCCGTAATAGCCGCCGGCTGCGGCAACCCCGATTAGCAACACCCACGCAATCGACCGAGTTTTCATAGCGCTCATTCGCCGAAAAGACAGGGGATCGGGTTCATATCATTCCCGCAGGCCAAAGATATCAACGGTATAATATGCCCAGAGATCGCGTGTAAACACACTATGGCTTGAGAATTCTAAACAATTCGCAAGCTTTGCCTACGCTCGAGGCCTTCGCTCAAATTGCAAGCCGCGATGCGGCGCCAATGGTGCCCGATCTCGCGACACGGGGCAACGCAACAATTGCGATCGGCCACTCACGAGAGCGTCCTCTGCAGCCGCGTGCGTGGTGACCTCAAGCTAGCAACGTGACGTTGTCGCGGCGCGTTGACGCGACGATCTGCGGCATCTTCGCGACTGGAACAACTCCAACCTCGTTGTCAGCGGACGCCGCTTTGCGCGACGCGAGCAGACGTGAGGAGCGTCGCAGTCGATGGCCTCGCTGATGAGTCGCTCAGCACCGACCGAGAGCGGCTTTTTGCAAATCATGGAGAGCCCCTTTCCACACGATTGCTCGCATCCGATTTAGAACGCTTGCAATGGCGACTCCGATCGGCATCTTAGAATCGCTTTGGTCTGGACACATTCAAGCGCGTTTCGCGCCCGCTCGCGTTGACCCGAATTTTCCCGCTCGATACCAGACGGCTTGTCGCGCGAGACAGAAAGTCCGTCGATTCATCGTGTGAGACAAATCAGAAATCTGATTCGTCATTGGGCCGAGACATGAACTTCGCACCCCACGAGTTGTCGCCATGGTCGATGTTTCTGGCGGCCGATCGTCTGGTCAAGTGCGTGATGATCGGCCTCGCCCTGGCGTCGCTGACGACCTGGACGATCTTCTTTGCGAAGATCGCCGAGCTCTCATAGTTGCGGCGCCGGTTGCGTAGCGCGCTGCATCGGATCGCCGATGCGAACTCGCTGGAGGAGGCCCGGCGGGTGCTGGGGGCGAAGGACGGCTTGTTGTCGCCGTTGCTCGATGCCGCCTCGCGCGAGGCCTGTCTGTCCGCGGGCCGGTCCAGCGACGGCGGCGTCGAGGAGCGCGCCGCGTCGAGCTTTGCCGACATCGTGCGCGCGGAGGCCGGCCGCGTCCGCAGCGGCATCGGCCTGCTCGCCACGATCGGCTCGACTGCACCCTTTGTCGGCTTGTTCGGCACGGTCTGGGGCATCATGAACAGCTTCATCGGAATCTCGAAGGCGCAAACCACCAATCTCGCCGTGGTCGCGCCCGGCACCGCGGAGGCCCTGCTTGCCACGGCGTTCGGCCTTGCCGCCGCGATCCCGGCCGTCGTCATCCACAATCATTTCGCGCGCGCGGCCAAAACCTATGTCGAACTGGTCAACCGCGCCTCGGGAGCCGCGGCGCGATTGTTGTCACGTGACCTCGATCGCAGCCACGGACCTCGGGACGGGTGAAAGCGCGCGCCGGGCGAAGGTCAGGTGGCAGCGGGAACTGATCGCCCATTTTGACGGGCACAAGCGCGACGCTTGCGGAGCGGGCACCCAGCACTCTCGATATCATGATCCCGGTCAGTTTTGCGCTCGACAGGCAAGGCCGCGTCCGGTCGACCCGCGTCGCGAAGAGGTCGGGCGATCCTGCCTTCGATCAGGCGGCCCGCGCGATGGTCGAGCGCGCCGATCCGGTTCCGCAGCCTCCGCCTGTCGTCGCCGACGAGGGATTGAATCTTACCATGCGGGTGATCTTCCGGCCTAAGGGCAAGAACCGATGGGCCGAAACCGGCGAGAGGCGCGCGGGAGGCTTTCCTTCACCGCCAAAGCATCCGGATGCCGACATAGACGACGACGAGGCAGGCGAAGATCAACGCGACCGGCAGCTGCTGTTTGCCGTTGGGCGACACCCCGGCAAAGGCGGCCGGTCGCGCCAGCCGGGCCGCCGGGCGGCGAAAGGCGGTGACATTGTCGGTCTTGGGCTCTGTCTTGGGTTCGCTCGGGGCGGGGCGGACGTCCGGCGGTTTCCCAATGCCGCCCATTTCGGCATAGTAGGTCTTGTACATCGAGCGGATGGTCGCTTCGGTCGCCTCGTCCTCCGACATGTCCTTGAGCAGGGCCTTGTAGCTCGCCAGGAAGTTTTGGGCCTCGGCGGAAAGGGAGGATGCGCCATTCAGCTTGGCGATCATCTTCCAGGTGGCAAAATCGGCGCGCGCCCGCGTATCGGCACGTCGCGCGATCATCATGTCGGCAGCTTTGACCAAGGTAAAAGGCCTCGGGGTGGTTCTTCGCCGATCCCAAAAACGCGCGGATCAGGCGTTACCGGTTAAAGTAAGGAGTAACCTGACGATGAAATCGGTCGCTGTTCGAAGCAAGGCCGATATCACATCAAGATTGAGACCGAACTGCGAACCTGCAAGCGGCAGGACGATCAAAATTCCGATCAGGATGAGCATTCCGAACGGCTCCAGGCGGGCCAGGGGGGCTGCCAAGGGTCCGGGCAGGAGGCCGACGGCGACCCGGCCGCCGTCCAAAGGCGGGATCGGCATCATGTTGAAGACCGCCAGCGCCGCGTTGATCACGATCGCGTTCTCCAGATTGTGAGCGACCCATAGCGCCCAATTCCCGGAGACGAAGGGCAGGAGATGAAACGCGAGCCCGGCTGCCAGCGCGAGCAGGATGTTGGTGGCGGGACCGGCCAGCGCGACCAGAGCCATGTCGTAGCGCGGGTTGTTCAAGCGGCGGAAGTTGACCGGCACCGGCTTGGCGTAGCCGAACAGGAACGGCGAATGCGACAGCAGCAGCATGGCCGGCAGGAACACCGTCCCGACCGGATCGATATGCTTCAGCGGGTTGAAGGTGACGCGCCCGAGCTGCCAGGCGGTATCGTCGCCGCGCTGGTGCGCGACAAAGGCGTGGGCCGCCTCGTGGAAGGTGATCGCGGTCAGCAGGGGCAGTACCCAGACTGACAGGGCATAGGGGGTGATGTTCAAGGGTGTCGTTCCCGTGGTTGGAGCGCTAGGGCGGCGCTTCGGCATATTGTGGCAGGCCGTCGTCCAGCTTCAGCCAGGTGATCTTTTCGGACACCCAGATGTGTTCGGCAGGCGAAAACGCGTTGCGGTCGTCGAATGTCGCAAGCGCCACCCCTGCGGCGGTACCGTTTGTGCGCCACGCAAACAGCCTCGTGCCGCATGTCGGGCAGAACACGCGGTCGAGCCGCTCCGAAGATGGATAGCGACCAGTCTCGCCTTGGATCGTGATTGCGGTCTGTTCGAACAATGCGCGGGCAAAGAACGGCGAGCCCATCGCCTTCTGGCAGGTGCGGCAATGGCAGACGCGGACATTGACCGGCTGGCCTTGGCATTTGAAGCGCACCGCGCCGCACAGGCAACCGCCTTCGCTGATCATTTGTCGCCTCAGTAAGTCGCGCGGCCGCCGGAGATGTCGAACACGGCGCCGGTCGAGAACGAGCAGTCCTCGGACGAAAGCCAGGCCACCATCGCGGCCAGCTCTTCCACCAGCACGAAGCGTGCTTTCGGGATTTTCGAGAGCATGAAATCGATATGCTGCTGCGTCAGCTGGTCGAAGATTGCGGTTTTTGCCGCCGCAGGCGTCACCGCATTGACGACGATGTCATGCGCGGCGAGTTCTTTCCCCAAAGATTTCGTCAGCGCGATCAGGCCGGCCTTGGACGCCGAGTAATGCGCGGCGTTGGGATTGCCTTCCTTGCCGGCGATCGAGGCGATGTTGACGATGCGTCCGTAGCCTTGCGCGATCATTTGGGGCACGACCGCCTTGCAGCAGATGAAGGGGCCATCGAGATTGATGTGCAACACCTTGCGCCACTCTTCGAGGTCGGTTTCCCACACCGTCTTGTTGACGCCGGCGATGCCGGCATTGTTGACGAGAATGTCGATCTTGCCGAGGGTCGCTAGCGTTGCGTCGCGCGCCTTTTCGACGGCCGCAAGATCCGAGACGTCGACCTTGAAGGCGGTCGCTGCGTCGCCGATCTCTTTCGCGGTCTTATCGGCGAGCGGCTGGTCATGATCCCAGATCGCGACCTTGGCGCCGGAAGCGACGAAACGTTCGGCGATGGCGCGGCCAAAGCCCTGCGCGCCGCCGGTGACGACGGCGCAGCGGCCATTGAGGTCGATCTTGTTCATGCTGCAAGCCTTTGACCGCGTTGACGTCAGAGCATGAAGCCGCCATCGACGACCATGTCGACGCCGGTGGTGAACGCGCTTTCGTCGCTCGCAAGATAGACCGCCATGGCTGCGATTTCCTCTGCGGTGCCCAGCCGGCCCATCTTCTGGCGGGCGACGAATTTCTCGCGTCCATCAGGGCCAGCGGCGGCCGCGCGCTCGAGCATCGAAGGCGTCTCCACGGTGCCGGGGCAGATGCTGTTGCAGCGGATGCCCTGAGTGATGAAGTCGAGCGCAATCGCGCGCGTGAGCAGCGAAACCGCCGCCTTGGACGCGCTGTAGACATAACGGTTGGCGGGTGGCCTCAAGGCCGCGCAAGACGAGATGTTGACGATGCTGCCGCCTCCGCCCGCCAGCATCGCCGGCAGAAAGGCCTTGATGGTCCGGTGCATGGATTTGACGTTGAGGTCGAACGAGAAGTCCCAGTCTTCTTCCGAACAGTCCAGGATGGTTCCGTGGTGCACGAAGCCCGCCGCATTGAGGAGGACGTCGATCTTTCCAACGCGCTTGGCGAAGGTGTCGACCTCGGTGCTGCTTCGAACGTCGAGCCGTGCCGTCTCGGCGACGCCTTCCTTGCCCAGGTTGGCGATGCCGCCTTCATTGATGTCGGTCGCGATCACCGTGGCGCCTTCACGCGCGAATGCCATTGCGCATGCGCGCCCGATGCCCGCCGCCGCAGCGGTGACAACAGCGCGCTTTCCCTTGAGGCGGTCCGCCATTTTCTTCTCCTCACCTTGATCTTGTCTGTTTGCACGTCATTGCAAAGCAATCCAGAGTCGTGTGCGTGGCTCTGGATTGCTTCCGCGGAGCCTGTCATCGGGTCGGCTAGAGCCCGGCCCCGTTGGCTCGCAATGACGGTGAGCGAGCTAGTGATTATCCCTGGCGACGCCGAACTGTTCGGCGATGTTTTGGTAGCGGGTAGCAAGCTCCAGGCACGCGCCGGTCTCCTGCTGGCCGACCGTGTTGCGATAGAGCTCCTGCCAGGGCGTCTGGTTGGCGGGATGCGGGAAGCCGCCCTTGGCCTTGAGCTCGGCATAGCGCGCCTTCAATTCCTCATCGGAGATCAGAATGTTGGCCGAGCCCTTGTTGAGGTCGATGCGCACCTTGTCGCCGGTCCGGAGCACCGCCAGTCCGCCATTGGCCGCGGCTTCCGGCGAGGCATGCAGGATCGAAGGCGATCCCGACGTGCCTGACTGCCGGCCGTCGCCGATGCAGGGCAGGGACAGGATGCCGCGTTTGATCAGCGCCGCGGGCGGCTGCATATTCACGACCTCGGCGCCGCCGGGATAGCCGATCGGACCAGTGCCACGGATGAACAGCATGCAGTTTTCGTCGATGTTGAGCGAAGGATCCTCGATCCGCACGTGATAATCCTCGGGGCCTTCGAAAACGATGGCGCGGCCTTCGAAGGCGTGCGGATCCCTGGGGTTGCTCAGATAGCGGTCGCGGAATTCCTTCGAAATCACGCTGGTCTTCATGATCGCGGAATCAAACAGATTGCCGCGCAGCACCAGGAAGCCGGCATCCTTCACCATCGGCTTGTCGTAGGCATAGATCACGTCGCCGTCGACCGCAGGCGCGCCTGCGCAGTTCTCGCCGATGCTGCGGCCGTTGACCGTCTTGGCATCTTCATGGATGCGCTTGTGCTTGATCAGTTCGCGCACCACCGCGGGCACGCCGCCGGCGCGGTGATACTCCTCGCCGAGATAGAAGCCGGCCGGCTGCATGTTGACGAGCAGCGGCACGTCCAGACCGTATTTCTGCCAATCGTCGATCGAAAGCTCGACGCCGATATGCCGGGCCAGCGCATTGATGTGGATCGCCGCGTTGGTCGAGCCGCCGATCGCGGAATTGACCACGATGCAGTTCTCGAAGGCTTTTCGCGTCAGAATGTCGGAGGGCTTGAGATCCTCCCAGACCATGTCGACGATGCGCCGTCCGGTCTCATAGGCGATCTGGCCGCGCTCGCGGTGGGGGGCTGGGATCGCCGCGCAGCCGGGCAACGACATGCCGAGCGCTTCCGCGAGCGAGTTCATGGTGGAGGCGGTGCCCATGGTGTTGCAATGGCCGACCGACGGCGTCGAGGACGCCACGAGCTCCAAGAACCCCTCGTAGTCGATCTTGCCTGCCGCGAGCTGCTCACGCGCTTTCCAGACGATGGTACCGGACCCGGTGCGCTCGCCCTGATGCCAGCCGTTGAGCATCGGACCGCCCGACAGCACGATCGCGGGCAGGTTGACGGTCGCCGCCGCCATCATGCAGGCCGGCGTCGTCTTGTCGCAGCCGGTGGTCAGCACCACGCCGTCGAGGGGGTAGCCGAACAGGACCTCAACCAGGCCGAGATAGGCCAGGTTGCGGTCCAGTGCCGCGGTCGGCCGTTTCCCGGTCTCCTGGATCGGATGGGTCGGGAATTCCATTGCGATGCCGCCGGCCGAGCGGATACCCTCCCGCACCCGGTGCGCGAGCTCGATGTGATGACGATTGCAGGGCGACAGGTCGTTGCCGGTCTGCGCGATGCCGATGATCGGCTTGCCCGATTGCAGCTCCTGCCGGGTCAGCCCGAAATTCAGGTAGCGCTCCAGATAGAGCGCCGTCATTCCGGGGTTATGGGGGTTGTTGAACCATTCGGTCGAACGGAGCTTGCGCCTGCCGACGCCGGTTAGCGGCTTATTCATGATTTCTCCCGCAGCGCACACATAGGCCCGTTTTTCGGGCGCCTTGTTGGTAAATCCTGACTTGTTTGCACGTCAAGCTCTGCTTCGCAATCGCGGCTGGATCGGGGACAGTTTACGACTTTGATCCAACGACATCGCCGCGAAAGTCTGGTATGACCCGGTGCAACAACAGACCGCAGGGGCCTTTGTCCCGCGGACGGCTCGGAATCGGGAGGGAGATAGATGTCTTCGGTGCAAATTCGCGACGTGCGCAAGTCGTTTGGTGGATTTGAAGTCCTGCACGGCGTGACGATTCCGATCGAAGACGGAGAGTTCGTGGTTCTGGTCGGTCCCTCCGGCTGCGGCAAATCGACCTTGCTGCGGATGCTCGCGGGGCTCGAAAACATCACGTCGGGCACGATTTCCATCGGCGAGCGCGTCGTCAACAACGTTCAGCCCAAGGAACGCGATATCGCCATGGTGTTCCAGAATTATGCGCTCTATCCGCATATGACGGTCGCCGACAATATGGGCTTCTCCCTGAAGCTGCGTGGCGCCAGCGCCGACGAGATCAATAAGCGGGTCAAGCGCGCAGCCGACATCCTGGCGCTGACCGCGCTGCTCGAGCGTTATCCCCGGCAATTGTCCGGCGGCCAGCGCCAGCGCGTCGCCATGGGACGCGCCATCGTGCGGGATCCCCAGGTCTTCCTGTTCGACGAGCCCTTGTCCAACCTCGATGCCAAGCTCCGCGTGGCGATGCGCACCGAGATCAAGGAGCTGCATCAGCGGCTGAAGACCACGACCGTCTATGTGACTCACGACCAGATCGAGGCCATGACGATGGCCGACAAGATCGTGGTGATGCATGATGGGATCGTCGAGCAGATGGGCTCGCCGCTCGATCTCTACGACCGGCCGGAGAATCAGTTCGTCGCGGGCTTCATCGGCTCGCCGGCGATGAATTTCCTGAAAGGCAAGGTGGTCGCCAACGGCGGCGCCAGCTTCGAGGGGCCGAACGGCGTCAAGCTACCGCTGAAATCGGCGCCGGCCAGTTCCGACGGGCGGCCGGCCGTCTACGGCATCAGGCCCGAGCATTTCACCATCGCAGACGACGGCGCGGAGGCGGAGATCATCGTGGTCGAGCCGACGGGATCGGAGACCCAGGTGTTCGCCAAGCTCGGCGGCGAGCAGGTCGTGGCCGTGTTCCGCGAACGTCATCAGTTCAATCCGGGTGACAAGATCCGGCTGAAACCCGATCCATCGCTTGCGCATCTCTTTGATGAGACCACGGGCAAGCGGCTGAACGGCTAACTGACCAAGAATACAAAAACGAGAAAACGGAGGAATATGATGAATGATTTTACCCGCCGCGCCCTGCTTCAAGGGGGCACTGCACTGGCGGCGGCCGGCGTACTGACGGGACCAGCGCTTTTCGATTTCGCCAAGGCCTGGGCCGATACCGCGCCATGGAAGGCCGAGTCCGGCGCCAAATTGACCGTCATGCGCTGGAAGCGCTTCGTCCCCTCCGAGGACGACGCGTTCAACGCCATCGTGGCGGCGTTTTCGAAGGCGACCGGGACCGAGATGAACGTGTTCAGCGAGTCCTTCGAGGACGTGCAGCCGAAGGCGTCCGTGGCCGCCAACACCGGCTCGGGTCTGGACCTCGCGTGGGGCCTGCACACGCTGCCGCAGCTGTTCCCGACCAAGGTCCTGAAGATGAACGACGTTGCCGACTACCTCGGCAAGAAATACGGCGGCTGGACCGATGCTGCGGCCAAGACCTGCAGGCTCGGCGATGACTGGCTGGGCGTCCCGGTCGCCACCAATGGCGGCTACATGACCTACCGCAAGTCGGCCACCGACAAGGCCGGTTTCCAGGAATTCCCGAAGGACTTCCCGAGCTTCCTGGAAATGTGCAAGGCGCTGAAGGCGAACAACACGCCGGCCGGCTTTGCGCTGGGGCATGCCACCGGCGACGCCAATGGCTGGCTGCACTGGATCCTGTGGGGCCACGGTGCGTACACGGTCGACCAGAATGACAAGGTCATCATCAACTCGCCCGAGACGATGAAGGCGCTGGACTATTGCAAGACGCTCTCTGAAACCTTCATTCCCGGCGTCGCTTCGTGGAACGACTCGTCGAACAACAAGGCGTACCTGGCCGGTGAGCTCTATTGCACCCTCAACGGCATCTCGATCTATGTCGCCGCCAAGACCGACCCGACCAAGAAGGAGCTCGCCGAAGACACCTTTCACGCGCTGCATCCGGTCGGCCCGGTCGGCAAGCCCAGCGAACTGCAACTGGCGCTGCCGATCCTGGCCTTCAACTTCACGAAATACCCCAACGCCGCAAAGGCCTTCATCGCCTTCATGCTGGAGAAGGAGCAGTTCGAGGGCTGGCTGCAGGGCGCGCAGGGCTATCTGACCCAGACCCTGAATGCCTATGAGAATGCGCCGATCTGGACTGCGGATCCGAAGAACACCGTGTTCTCCCAGGCCTCGAAGCGCACGCTGCCGGCCTCCGGCATTGGCATGGTCGGCGAGAAGGCGGCGACCGCGATCGCCGACTTCATCGTGGTCGACATGTTCGCCAACTACTGCACCGGCACCAAGGACGCCAAGGGCTCTATCGCGGAAGCCGAGCGGCAGCTAAAGCGCATCTATCGCTGACGAACGGCGGAGCGGGCAGGCTGCTGCCCGCTCTCTTTCTCACGCGTGGTGAGATTGGGTTGAATTGGAGGCGCGAAGGTGCGCTCCCTTGCCCTTTTGGGGAGGAGAGCAGCCCCAAGCGCGATGCCGAAGGTGTGGACCCGACCCCCGACTCCCTCCCGCAAGGGGGAGGGGAGAGAGAAAGCGTCCGGGGAGACATGGATGCAACCAAGAACCGTCACGCTCTAGTATCAGGATAAGTCCATGGCTGACGTCGCAATCGCACCCCGGGCGGGAAGCCCAAAACCGCAGATCCGCGAAACGACCAATTGGGAGCAGCTCAAGCACAACAGGAACTGGCTCGGCTTCTGGTTCATGCTGCCGGCGATGGCGTTCCTGGTCCTGTTCCTGGCCTACCCGCTGGGCCTCGGCATCTGGCTGTCGTTCACCGATGCGAAGATCGGAAGGGTCGGGCAGTTCATCGGCACCGAGAATTACGAGTGGCTGTGGGACGACGCGGTCTTCTGGCTCTCGGTGTTCAACACGGTATTCTACACCTTGATCGCGAGCGCCTTCAAATTCGCGATCGGTCTCTATCTCGCGCTGCTCTTGAACGAGAACCTGCCGTTCAAGGCGATGCTGCGCGCGATGGTGCTGATCCCCTTCATCGTGCCGACCGTGCTGTCGGCGCTGGCGTTCTGGTGGATCTTCGATTCGCAGTTCTCGATCATCTCCTGGTCGTTGAAGCATCTCGGCCTGATCACCCAGAACATCAATTTCCTGGGCGATACGACCTGGGCGCGGCTCTGCGTCATCTTCGCCAATATCTGGCGCGGCGTGCCGTTCGTCGCGATCACGCTTTTGGCGGGCCTGCAGACTGTGCAGCCCTCGCTCTACGAGGCGGCAACACTGGACGGCGCGAGCCGCTGGCAGATGTTCCGCTACATCACCTATCCGCTGCTGACCCCGATCATCGCGGTCGTGATGACGTTCTCGGTCCTGTTCACCTTCACCGACTTCCAGCTGATCTGGGCGATGACCCGCGGCGGCCCGGTCAATGCCACCCACCTGATGGCCACCTTGTCGTATCAGCGCGCCATCATCGCGGGTCAACTGGGCGAGGGCGCCGCGATCTCCAGCGCCATGATCCCGTTCCTGCTGGCCGCGATCATGGTGTCCTGGTTCGGCCTGCAGAAGCGCAAATGGCAGCAGGGAGAAAACAATGACTAGCTCCCCTGGCGCTGCTCTTTATGTTGCGCGAACGGGCCAGGCCCCGCGCGAGGGAGACAACAATGACTGACCTCCCGGCCTCGAAAGTCGACCTCAAGCAGATCCTGGCCAACCCGTCGCGGGTCGATCACAGCGAGGGCATGAGCTATTTGCAGTCGCTGCCGCGACGGCTGGTGACGATCTATCTGCCGCTCTCGATCATCATCGTCATCCTGCTGTTCCCGTTCTACTGGATGGCGCTGACGTCGGTGAAGCCGGACAACCAGCTGCTCGACATGGAGACCTACAGCCCGTTCTGGGTCTGGCATCCAACGTTGAAGCATTTCCACAAGCTCTTGTTCGAAAGCTATTATCCGCACTGGCTGTGGAACACGATGTATGTCGCGGTCTGCGCCACGGTGCTCTCGATCATCGCCAGCGTGATGGCGGCCTATGCCATCGTCCGCTTGCGCTACAAGGGCGCGAGCCTGGTCGGCGGGCTGATCTTCCTCGCCTATCTGGTGCCGCCATCGATCCTGTTCATTCCCCTGGCGACCGTGGTGTTCCAGTACGGGCTGTTCGACTCGCCGCTGGCGCTGATCCTGACCTATCCGACCATCCTGATCCCGTTCTCGACCTGGCTCCTGATGGGCTATTTCAAGACCATCCCCTTCGAGCTCGAGGAATGCGCGCTGATCGATGGCGCCACCCGCTGGCAGATCCTGATCAAGATCGTGCTGCCTCTCGCGGTGCCGGGCCTGATCTCGGCCTTCATCTTCTGCTTCACGCTGTGCTGGAACGAGTTCATCTACGCGCTGACCTTCCTGCAATCGACCCACAACAAGACGGTGCCGGTCGCGATCGTCAACGAGTTCGTCGATGGCGACGTCTACCGCTGGGGTGCGCTGATGGCGGGTGCCTTGGCGGGTTCGCTGCCGCTGGTCATCCTTTACGCCTTCTTCGTCGAGCATTATGTGTCGGCCATGACCGGGGCCGTGAAGGAGTAGGCGAATCCGCTCTTCGAGGGAGCCACGCGTCAAACAACGAAGAAGAAACGACGAAGAAAAGGAGTTGGCTCTTGCATATCCTGGTTCTGGGCGCGGCCGGCATGGTCGGCCGCAAGCTCTCCGAGCGGCTGTTGCGCGACGGGCGGCTGGGCAGAAGCGACATCACCCATCTGACCCTGCATGACGTGGTTGTACCGGCAAGGCCCGAGACGGCGGGATTTCCCGTCGATGTCGCGGCCGGGGATTTCGCCGTTCCCGGTGCGGCGGAGAAGCTGATCGCCGGCCGCCCGGATGTCATCTTCCATCTCGCCGCGATCGTCTCGGGCGAGGCCGAGCTCGATTTCGACAAGGGCTACCGCATCAATCTCGACGGCACGCGGATGCTGCTCGATGCCATCAGGGCGATTGCCGGCTACAAGCCGCGCGTTGTCTTCACCTCGTCGATCGCGGTCTATGGCGCGCCGTTTCCGGACGCGATCGGCGACGAGTTCTTCCAGACCCCGCTGCTGAGCTACGGCACCCAGAAGGCGATCGGCGAACTCCTGCTTGCCGACTATTCGCGCCGCGGCTTTCTGGAGGGGATCGGCATCCGCCTGCCGACGGTCTGCATCCGGCCGGGCCTGCCCAACAAGGCCGCCTCCGGCTTCTTCTCCAACATTTTGCGCGAGCCGCTTGCGGGCACGGAAGCCATCCTGCCGGTGTCCGAGGATGTCCGGCACTGGCACGCCACGCCGCGCTCGGCGGTCGGTTTCCTGCTGCGCGCCGGCACGATGGATCTCGCCGCGGTCGGTGCGCGCCGCAACATCACCATGCCCGGCCTGTCCGCGACTGTCGGCGAGCAGGTCGCGGCCTTGAAGCGGGTGGCAGGCGAGAAGGTCGCCGCCCGTATCAAGCGCGAGCCAGATCCCTTCATCATGAGCATCGTCGCTGGCTGGCCCAGGAATTTCGAGGCCAAGCGCGCCCGTCAGCTCGGCTTTACCACCGAGGAGAAGACCTTTGACGACATCATCCGGATTCACATCGAGGACGAACTCGGTGGCAAGTTCGTGAACTAGTCTTGCGGTGTCGTTAGACCTTCATGGTGAGGAGCACGCGAAGCGTGCGTCTCGAACCATGAGGCCCGGACGACGGCCGCCCGGGGCCTCATCCTTCGAGACGCTTGCTTCGCAAGCTCCTCAGGATGAGGGGATAGGGTAGGATTCGAGCCGTTTCGGAATTGTTAGGAGATCAGCCATGACAGCCAGCATCGTCGGATGGGCGCATACGCCGTTCGGAAAGTTCGACACCGAGACGGTGGAAAGCCTGGTTGTCCGGGCGGCGAACGAGGCGCTCGCGGACGCCGGCATCGCGGCCGGCGATGTCGACGAGATCGTGCTCGGCCATTTCAATGCGGGCTTCTCGCCGCAGGACTTTACCGCCTCGCTGGTGCTGCAGGCCGATCCGCTGCTCCGTTTCAAGCCGGCGACGCGGGTGGAGAATGCCTGCGCCACGGGCTCGGCCGCCGTGCATCAGGGCCTCCGCGCCATCGCCGCAGGAGCTGCGAAAATCGTGCTCATCGTTGGCGTCGAGCAGATGACCCGCACGCCCTCGGCCGAGATCGGCAAGAACCTGTTGAAGGCGTCCTATCTGCCGGAGGATGGCGACACGGTCGGCGGCTTCGCCGGCGTGTTCGGCATGATCGCGCAAGGCTATTTCCAGAAATATGGCGACCAGTCCGATGCGCTCGCCATGATCGCTGCCAAGAACCACAAGAACGGCGTCGTCAATCCCTATGCGCAGATGCGCAAGGATTTTGGCTATGAATTCTGCCGCTCCGAGAGCGAGAAGAACCCCTATGTGGCGGGGCCGCTCAAGCGCACCGACTGCTCGCTGGTCTCCGACGGCGCCGCGGCGCTGGTGCTGGCCGACGCCGAAACGGCGAAGGCGATGAGCAAGGCAATCGCGTTCCGCGCCACCGCACACGCTCAGGATTTCCTGCCGATGTCGAAGCGCGACATCCTGCAGTTCGAGGGCTGCACGGTCGCCTGGCAGCGCGCGCTGGAGAAGGCGGGCCTCAAACTCACCGATCTGTCCTTCGTCGAGACCCATGACTGCTTCACCGTCGCCGAACTGATCGAATATGAGGCGATGGGCCTGACGCCGCGGGGGCAGGGCGCACGGGCCATCAAGGAAGGCTGGACCCAGAAGGACGGCAAGCTGCCCGTCAATCCCTCCGGAGGCCTGAAGGCCAAGGGCCATCCGATCGGCGCCACCGGCGTCTCCATGCATGTGATGACCGCGATGCAGCTCGCAGGAAAAGCGCCCGAGGGCATGCAGCTCAGGGATGCCAGGCTCGGTGGCATTTTCAACATGGGCGGCGCCGCGGTCGCGAACTACGTCTCGGTGCTGGAACCGGTGAAGTAGCGCGATCGACGTTTTGCGGCGCTCGTCGAAGGTAACCGATGTATCGCGTGACGGCGGACAGCCTCGAAAGCTATCTCGATTTCGATCCGGCGCGAAAAGCCGATCTGCGCCGGCTCAATGACCTGATCCGGGCGGCCGCGCCTGGCCTCAAGCGCTATTTCCACAAGGGCACGCCTGCCGGCGAGGCCGGCATGCGCATGAGGATGATCGGCTACGGGAAGTTTCGCTACGCCGTCAAGTCGGGCGGAACGGTCGAATGGCCTGTTCTCGGCGTTGCTCTGCAGAAGAACTATATCAGCATCTATGTCGCCGTCACCAAGGCGGATGCGCCCATCGTCGCGGCCTACGCCGGCAAGCTCGGTGAAAAGAGACTGGGTCGCAACAACTTCAGCTTTGAGCGATTCGATCATTTGAGTGCGGCCGGCGTGTCCTCGCTTGTCGCGGAGATCGCCCGGATCTTTGCAAGCGACCCGGAAAACCCGATACGATACATGCAGGCCACCTGACGCGTCTCGGCTGGGGCGTTGGCTTCACCGACCGGTGCTAACCGGCCTCCGTCTTGACGTGGACCGACACCTCCAGGCCGAGCTCGTCATCGGCATCGCCCCAGTAGGAGCCGGAAAGCGGCACCGCCTGCTGTGGCGTCCGCGCGACCCCGACCCGGATCAGATCGCGATTGCCGACAATTCCGTTGGTGGGATCGAACTCGACCCAGCCCGAGCCGGGCACATAGACCTGGCACCAGGCGTGCGTCGAGCCGCCACCGAGGCGGACGGGCCCGTCACGCCCCGGCACATAGACGTAGCCCGTAACGAAACGCGCCGCGAAGCCGAGGGAGCGTGCCGCCTCCATCATCAGCAGCGCAAAATCCCGGCACGTTCCCTGCTGCAACGCCAGCGTCTCGGCGGGTGTTTGCGTGCCGCGCGAGGTCCGGCGCTGATAGGAGAAGCCCTCCGCAATGGCTTCGTTGAGGGTCATGAGCAGCTGTCCGGTCGGCTGGCTCGCACCGATCGTGACAAATCTCGCCAGCCACGCATCGACCGCGTCGTCATCGCCGTGATGGCGCCGCACATAGGGTGACAGGTCGGCCAGCTCCTCCGGATCGTAAGAAAAGGGATGGGAGCGCGCATAATCCTCGATGCGGAAATCCGGTGACCTTTCCGGTGTGTGCTCGAGGCGGATCGAGGTCTCGAAGGTCAGGTGCGCGGTCGAGGTCGCGAAGTCAACCAGGGTGACGCAGTTGCCGAACACGTCGTGGATCCACCTGATTTCCGCAGGTTCAGGCGCGACGGTCAGTCGGCAATCCAGCAAGCGCTGGTCAAAGCTGTCGCGCGGGCGGAACAGCAATTGATGCTGCCCGGGCCTGACCGGCTTCTTGTAGCGATAGGTCGTCGTGTGGTGAACCGAGAAGATCGTCATCTCTTGTGCCGTCGGAGCGGTGCAACGCGTGGCTTTTCAGCACTTAAACAGAACCGTGGATCATGCTCAACACGGCCTCAGGCGCAACGGCGATCATGATCTCGTCGATACGTCACTCCAGGAAATCGAGCGGCAGCGGCGCCCCGGCCTTGCAGGTCTGGATCGCGATGTTGCTCCTGACCTCGCGCACGATCGGCAGGTTCAAGAGCCGCCCGACGAGAAACTGCTGGTAATGCGCCAGATCGGCGACGACGACCTCGAGCAGGTAGTCCGCATCTCCCGACACCAGGTGACACGCGAGCACCTCGGGCATCGCACAGACCGTATCCTCGAACGTCATGGCACGCTCGTTGGCGTGGCCGTCGATCTTGACTGCGAGGAACACCGAAAAGCCGAGCCCGACGCGATCGCGGCGAAGCACCGCACGATAGCCCTCGATGACGCCCTCGCGCTCCAGGCGTTTCACGCGGCGCAGGCATGGCGACGCCGACAGGCCGACCCGGCCGGCAAGCTCGACATTGCTGAGCCGGGCGTCGGCCTGCAATTCGGCGATGATGCGCCGGTCGATGGCATCAAGCTGAAGTTTTGGCATGCTCGCTGCGTATCTGGGGCTCGGCAGGGTGATTTATTGCGCCTTGTCGAGGCAGAGTAGCATAGTTTGCAAGGACATGCCCCTGAGTTTGGTGGGAATGTGCCCGCGCCAATCAACCACTCAGGGGAAACCAGGGGATGACCGACATCACAACGCACCAGGCGCTGCTCACGGCTGTTGAGCGCTATCTCGAGATGATGTTCGATTCCGACGTCGGCAAATTCGACCGCGTGTTCGCGCCGACGGCCCAACTGCACGGCTTGCGGGATGAGGCGTTGCGCGTCCTGCCCGCCGCCGAGTATCGTAAGCGTTTGGCCAGCAGTCCCTCGCCCAAATCGAACGGCGCGCCGCGCCAGCAGGAGATCCTGCTGGTCGATTTCGCCTCGCGGTCACAGGCGCTGGTGAAGGTGAGAGTCCGGATCGATGCCATCCTCTATGTCGACTATCTCTCGTTTCACCTGATCGGCGGGCAATGGCTGGTCACCGCGAAATCGTTCCACATCGAGCGCCGTTTCGAGACGGTGGCTGCCTGATCGCGGAAGGTGCGATCCCGCCGCGCGCTGCGGCAAACATCTCGTCGAGCGCGACCAGTTTTTCGCGGGGCTTTCCAGTCGTCATGCCCCGCGCAATCTCTTCCGCGTCGATCCGCTCCCAGCCTGGGTAATCGACGTAGTGCGGCATGCGGCTGGCAGCGCCGCCGAACAGGCTGTCTGGATGGGCGGGCGGATCATTGAGCCCCGGCAGATCGGCAAGGACGTGGCCGACGGTCTCATTGCTGCATGCCCGGTTCGTGCCGATCGTTCCCTGCGGGCCGCGCTTGCCCCAGCCACAGACATAAATGCCGCGGAGCGCTGCGCCATCAGCTGTGATGCGTCCGCCGATGTTGGCGTGAACGCCTCTGGCCTCATCGTAAGGGATACCGCTGATCGGCGCGGTTCGGCGGCCGATGCTGGAGAACACCAGATCGCAGTCGATCGCAACCTCTGCTGATTCATGTCCGCTGCTCCGCCGGAACAGCATCCGCTGCACGCGGTCGTCTCCGGCGATGCCGACCGGTGTGAGACCGAACAGGAAGATGCAGCGCCGTGGCCTTGCGCCAACGGGCTTCGTGAACGACCGAAGCGTGGCGAGAGCAGCTTGCGCCTCGGCATCTCCGCTCGCATCGGTTGCTGGCATGGCAAAGCCATCGAGCTCCGCGACCGGATCACAGTCGGCAAGCTCCAAAAATTCCTGCAACTCCTTGGCGGCGAACCTGGTCTGGTCCGGACCGCGCCGCCCGACGAGATAGATGTCCCTGACGCGGCTCTTCGCCAGCGTATCCAGCGCGTGTGCGGCGATATCGGTGTGTTTCAGTTCGTCTGCCGTCTTGGCGAGGATCCGCGCGACATCGAGCGCCACGTTGCCGTGGCCGATGATGACGGCCCGTTCGCCGCTGAGATCAAACGCGTGATGCCGGTATTCCGGGTGACCATTGTACCAGGCGACGAAGTCGGCGGCCTGACAGCTGCCGGAAAACCGTTCGCCGGGCACGCCCATCGAGCGGCCGACCGAAGCCCCGGTGGCGATGACGACGGCGTGGTAACAGGATCGCAACGCGCCGATCGAAAGCGCTTCGCCGACCTCGATGCCGCCAAAGAAGCGGAAGTTCGGCATCCCGGCGATGCGGTCGAAAACCTTCGTGACCTGCTTCAGCTTGGGATGATCAGGTGCCACGCCGAAGCGCACCAGACCGTAAGGCACCGGCAGCCGTTCGAACATGTCGACGCTGACCGGCTGCCCCGACCTCAGCAGAGCTTCCGCGGCATAAAAGCCGCTCGGGCCTGCCCCAGTGATCGCGACGCGATAGCGGGCCGCCGCCGGCATCATCGCCCGGGGATCGCGCGCTTGCGCTCGTCGGCACCGGGGAGCGGTGGAAGCCGGCCGGTCAGGACCGGCGTCTCGGCGGCCCTGCGGCGATTGATGTCGATCCACATCCGCTTGTCGGGCGGCAATTGGTGGGCAGGCTTGATCGCGCCGACCGGGCACGCGGGCACGCAGCCGCCGCAGTCGATGCAGGTCTCCGGGTCGATGTAGGTCATCTGGTCGTCGAGATGAAAGCATTCGACGGGGCATACGCTCACGCATTCGGTGTAGCGGCAGCCGCTGCAGAGATCGGTGACGACGTAGGGCATCGTTCGTGCTCTCTCAGGCCGTAGCGACCTGCACCAGGATGTCGGAAAAGGTCGGCGCGCGACCGAGATCGGCGTAGGCGGGCGGCGTCACGGCATGCACAGTTGCGCCCTTGCGATTCGACCGGTGCCAATAACCCGCCGGCGCCACCACGACGCCGCGCATGACATCTGCCGACAATGTTGCGAACGCCTCGAACGCGCCGCGATCGTTGAACACCCGGATCGGTGAGCCCGCGACGATGCCGCGCGGGCTCGCATCATCGGGGTGCAGGATCACCATCTGCTCCTCGCCCGCCAACGCCGTTTGTTCGGGCAGATTGCCGTAGTTGGAATTGAGGAAGGCATGGCTCTTGGGCGAGATCAGGCTCAACGGATAGCGCGCGGCGAGCGCGGGAGCTGTCGTAGCGTTTTCGTTCGGCTTGATGTAGTGCGGCAAGGGATCGACCGGCTCGCCGGCCTGGTCATTGCCATAGCCTTGGCGGAACAACGGCACGACAAAGTTGCCGCCGGCCGCGATGCTCGACTTGAATTCGCATTTTCCGGAGGGCGTCGGAAAATTGCCGTCGCGATGCGGCGCCCAATCGTCCGGATGCTGCAGGGCGAGGCGCGCGAATCCCGTCGTCTTCAGCGTATCGAGGCTGATGCCCCGCAGCGCGGGGCTCGTCCAATCCATCGACGCCTCGATCATCTCGTCGTCGGAGCGGAAGAAGAAGGGATCATCGATGTCCATCGCCGCGGCGAGGCGCCGGAACAGTTCCGTGTTCGACACCGCTTCGCCGAGCGGCGCGATGGCCGGATTGTTGTAGGAGAGATAGAGATGGCCCCAGGAGAACATGATGTCCTTCTGTTCGAGCTGGGTCGTCGCCGGCAGCACGATGTCGGCATATTTGGCGGTGTCGGTCAAAAAGTGCTCGCTGACGACCGTGAACAGGTCCTCGCGCGCCAGCCCGTGTTCGAGCTTGTCCTGCTCGCTCACCATCGCCATTGGATTGGCGTTGTAGACGAACAGCGATCGGATCGGCGGATCGAGCGCGAGCTCGCCGGTCAAGGCGCTGCCCAGCCGCCAGGTGTTGATCACCCGCATCTTCGGAGGTTGCAGATCGGGACGCATCAAGGCTGGCCAGTTCACCGGGAACGCCCAGATCGGGAGCTGCAGCAGGCCGCCGCCGACATGCTTCCAGGCGCCGATCAGGGCAGGGAGGCAGGCAATCGCGCGCACGGTCTGTCCGCCGCCGGCATGACGCTCCACCGCGACGCCAATCCGAACGACGGCAGGCGGCGTTGTGGCGTATTCGCGCGCGAGCTTCAAAATGTCCTCGACGGGGATGCCGGTCTCGGCCGCGGCAAACTCCGGCGTGTAGGACGCTACGCGTTCCGCGAGTTCATCGAAGCCCACCGTGTGCTTGTCGATGTAGTCGCGGTCGATGAGTTTTTCCTCGATCAGGACATGGATCATCGCGAGCGCCAGCGCGCAATCGGTGCCCGGACGGATCTGGATGTGCCAGTCGGCGAGCCGCGCGGTGCGCGTGCGCACCGGATCGATCACGACAAGCTTGGCGCCGTTCTTCTTGGCCTTCTCGATGAAGGGCCAGTGATGCGAATTGGTGGAGAGCGTGTTGCAGGCCCAGAGGATGATGTATTTCGAATGCACGAAACTTTCCGGATCGACGCCCGGCGTATGCCCGATTGTCATCATGTAGGCGGTGCAGGACGCGGAATCGCAGAAGGTGCGCTCGGACACCGTAGCGCCGAGCTTGTTGAAGAGAGGATCGCCGACATTGAGGCCGTTGATGATGCCCTGGGTGCCGAGATAGCTGTAGGGCAGGATGGCCTCGGCGCCGCTCTCAGTGATGATGGCCTTCCACCGCGCCGCGATCTCGGACATCGCTTCATCCCAGGAGATGCGGGCAAAACTGCCGCTGCCTTTCGCCCCGACGCGACGCAGCGGATAAAGCACGCGCTGCTCGCTGTAGACGCGCTCCTGGTAGTTGTTCACCTTGACGCAGAGCCGGCCCCGGGTGAAGGGGTGATCGGGATTGCCCCTGACTGCGATCGCCTTGCCGTCCTCGACCGTGGTCAGGATGGAACAGGTATCGGGACAGTCATGCGGGCATGCACCAACGACGATGTTTTGGGCCATATGCACTCTCCTCGGAGGCTTGCGGACAACGAGTCGTCGCAGTCTGCCAAGGCCGGGCGCGGCTGGATTTATCCTGAACTGCGGATCGTTGTTCCGAACCTGCTGAAATCGCCCGGCTTGACCGCCTGCAACGACAGTGGGCAGGAAGGCTTCGCGGCCATCGTGGTCGGCCGCTACGCTCCGACCTGACTAGCCTGCAAACGTGCCATAGGGCGCAGTCAGAGAACTGTAGGATGGGCTCTTGATGATATTGTGCAGATTCCTGCGGCGAGCCCCCATATTCCCGCCATCGTAGAGCGGGAAGCACATGGCATCGTTCATGAGTTCTGCCAGCGGGTGCATGTCGGTGTAACTGTCGACTCCGACCAGCCGCATGGCGTCATAGACGACATCGACACAGGTTTCCGAGCAGAAGACTTTGGTCATCACGGCAAGTTCGTGTTCCCTGCCCTTGGACAGGTCGTATTGCTGGCAGGCTTTCCAGGTCAGGTACCGGCATGCCTCGATTTTCATCTTCATGTCGGCGAGCATGTACCCGACGGTGGAATATTCGATGATGGGATGCGGTCCGGAGCGGGCGTCTTTCTTGGCAAACTCGACGGCATGGTCGAAGGCGGCACGCATGACGCCAACACAGGCGGCGCCGATCAGCGCGGCGGTCCAGGCGAAGTTCGTCGATACGATCTCGATCCCGTCTCCCGGCTTGCCAATGATATTGCTTGCGGGAACGCGGACATTTTCGAACTTCATGCGGGGCGAGATCGTCGCCCGGTGTCCCACTGTGTCGAGAAGTCCTGTGACCTTGACGCCCGGCGCGTTGCCGGGAACCATGATCACGGCAAGCGATTCCTGTGCGTTCTTGTTCGGGTCGGTGCGGCAGACCACCGCGTAGAGATGGCAATTCTTGCCGTCCCAGCCGGTGCCGTTCGTGGTGTAGTGCTTTTCACCATTGATGACCCATTCATCGCCTTCGCGGATGGCGAAGGTCTTGACCCCGAACCGCGGATCGGAGGCGTCGAAATTTGCGCCACCCGTCACCTCCGTGAAGGCCAACGCGCCAAGCAGCGATCCGTCTTCGATGAAGTCGGGAAGGAAACGCTGCTTTTGCTCGTCGGTCCCGAACATGATGACCGGCTTGACGCAAAGGCCGGTCCCAAGCATGGCACTGGGGACGTTGACGTCAACGACGCACAATTCTTCTGCCGCAATTGCGAAATCGAGCGTCGAAATGTCCATTCCGCCAACTTCCTTGGGAAACAGTCCCTTGACGAAGCCTGCGTCGACGCCCTGCTTGTGGAACGGCCTGATCGCATAGAAGCGTTGATCCGGCTCGGCGTACTTGCGGATCGTTGCCCGGACGTCCTTGAGCACGCCCCTTGCGAACGCCCGCGCACCGTCTCGAAGCGCAATCTGATCGTCGCTGAGCCTGAAATCGATACCCATAGCTTCCTCTCTCGCAGAGCGATCTCGGCCACATTCTGGCATCGTGGCGGCGGCCGTTCGGCGGTCTGGCGAATGTCGGAAGTGCAATCTGCCAAATTGCACGGGCGCGGGATTATCCTGGGCTGCGGAACATTATTCCTATCCTGCGGACCTCGTTGAACTTGACGGCCAGCAGGCCGCAGCCAACAATGGGCACGGAAATTGCCTGCAAAGTTGCGTGCAATGGCCTTCTGCCTCCCAGCTTTCCGCGGCGTAACCGCGAGGAGAGTGCAATGCCCCAGGTCCTTGGGCACTCGGCGGACAAGTATGTCACCGGACGTATGCTTCAGACCTCGAATGTGAGGCGCTGGTCCAACCTCCTGGCCGAGCGCTGGTCTCACGAGGCGGGCGAATTGCCGTCGCTGACGCCGCGCGACACCGAAGTCGCCGTCCTTCTCACCGGCAACAGTCTGGTCGACCGCATCGGTAGCGGAATGCGACAGGTGACCCATGGCCGGCCCGGCACCGTCTGGCTCTGTCCGTCCGGGATCACCGAGGAGTTCATCAACGTCGAGGAGCCCATCCAGGAATGTCTGCACATCTTCCTGCCCGGTCAGCCCTTCGACGAAACCGTCCTGCGCGACCTCGACATCGATCCCAAGCGGGTCGAACTGCGTTACGAGGCCATCGCACAGGACGCGTTCATCGGCCAGATCGCGAGCCAGATCCTCGGCGAGCTGGATCATGAAAGCTCGTCCGGGCGGCTCCTGATGGAAGCGCTCGGGCTCGCACTGGCCGCGCATCTCGTGCACAGATATTCCGCTGTCGACCTTCGCCCGCCACCGCTTCGCTGCACCGACAAGCCGCTGGAGGCGCGCCGGCTCAAGCGTGTCACGGACTTCATCCGCCAAAATCTCGATTCCGATCTGACCGTGACGCAACTCGCGCAGGTCGCATGCATGAGTGCTGCCCATTTTGCGCGCAGTTTCCGGCTCGCGACCGGAGTGCCGCCGCATGAGTATGTCAGCCTCGCGCGCCTGGAGCTTGCGAAAATGCGGCTGCACAGTGACCAGGATCAGATCGGCGAGATCGCATTTGCGGCCGGCTTCTCGTCGCAGGCGAATTTTACCCGGGCCTTCCGCAAGGCGGTTGGTGTGACGCCGGCGCAATTCCGGGCGCAAAGGCCATCACCCCCGACGAACGGATCATGATCGGGGCCGATGTTCGACAGGAACCTCCGCTTCCAACCATGCGTTTGATGCTGGGATACTAGCCTAAAGCGCAACGGTTCTGGATCGAATGCCCATTGCGCTTCGCCGCGTTGTTCGAGCATGATCCGTTCCCAAACCGGAACCGAAATGTCCGGACCATGCTCCAGGGAGGTCGCTCGATGAAAACACAGGATTGGTGCGCCGCGCCAAAACTCTCTGCTCTCGCAGCGGGGGCATTTTTGGCCCTTACCACGGCTGCGCCCGGCCATGCGGAGTCCGGACCCATCAAGATCGGCGTCATCGCCGAAGCGCAGGCTGTCGCCGGCTCCTCGATCCCGCAGGCCGCCCAGCTCGCGGCCGACGAGATCAACGCGGCCGGCGGCATCAACGGCCAGAAGATCGAGATCGTGTCCTACGACAATCACTCGTCCGCCGCGGAGTCGGTGCGCGCTTTCCAGCGCGCCGCGAACGAGGACCACGTCAACGCCGTCATTGCGAGCTATATCAGCGAGGTCGTGCTCGCGCTCGAGCCGTGGACCGGGCGGCTGAAAACCGTGATGGTGACGCCGGGGGCGGCCTCCGACGTCATTACCCAGAACATCGCCAAGGACTATGACCATCTCAAATACACCTTCCACGGCTACCTGACGTCGACAAGCATCGCCGACCTGGTGTGTGCCGCGGCCAAGGACCTCCTGGCGACCCAGCTTCACCTGAAATCGACCGTCGTCATGAGCGAGGACGCGGCCTGGACCACCCCGCTTGACGCCGAATACCTTAAATGCCTGCCGGAGGCGGGACTGAAGGTGCTCGACCACATCCGCCTGTCGCCGGACACCACCGACTTCACGCCGATCTTCAACAAGATCGAGGGCCAAAAACCCGACGTGATCCTGACCGGCATCTCCCATGTCGGCGTGCAGCCGACGGTGCAATGGAAGCAGCAGGAAGTGCCGGTCCCGATGTTCGGGATTTCCTCGCAGGCCACCAATTCCAGCTTCTGGAACGACACCAATGGCGCCGTCGAGGGCGTGTTGTACCAGGCTGTCTCCGGGCCCGACGTCGCAGTGACGCCAAAAACGCTGCCCTTCGTGACCGCATTCAAGGCGAAGTTCGGCAATTTCCCGTCCTATGCCGGCTACACCGCCTATGACGAGGTCTACTACATTGCCGACGCGATCAAGCGCGCCGGCTCGACCGATCCGGACAAGCTCGTCACAGCCCTGGAAGCGACCGATTGGGTCGGCACCATCGGCCGCATCCAGTTCAAGGGCAAGGATACGGCCAATCCGCACGCTCTGAAGGTCGGACCCGAAACCATCACCGGGCTGATGCTGCAGTGGCAGAACGGCAAGCAGGTCAACCTGTGGCCGGAAAAGCTCGCCAACGGCAAGATGAAGTTCCCGAGCTTCATCAAGGTCGGGATGGCCCAGTAGCAAATGGCGCGTTGATCGAGACCATGCTCCCCGTCAGCCTCCGCCGGCGGGGAGCTTGCTTGAGAGGCACAGGCTTGAGAGGCACGGGAAAGGGTTGCTCTTGAAGGACGATTCCTCGCACACCGGAACGGACCGATGCTGTTCTGGCAAATTCTGATCGATGGCTTTGCGGTCGGTTCGCTTTATGCCCTTGGCGCGATGGGCTTTGCACTGATCTTCGGCGTCTCCGGGGTTCTCAATCTGTCGCATGGCGCGTTGATGGTCGCCGCCGTCGTGGCGGCCTGGGCCGCCGGCAACGACCTGCATGTCGGTCCCTATGCGGGGGCTGCGATCGGCGTCGTGGTCGGCCTTGTGGCCTCGCTCGTGACCTATTTCATCGTGGTCCGGCCGCTGCAGAACTCGCAGAAGATCCGCGAGGACGAGAAGGAGATCTTCATCCTGACCGCGACGCTCCTGTGGGGCATCATGATCCAGGAGCTGATCGCCTATTTCTACACCAACAACGCCAAGACGGTGTCGCCGATCGTCGGCGGCGTCATCTCCATCGCGGGCGTGCGGACGCCGGCGAACGAGCTGTTCACCGCCATCGTATGCTGGATCGTGATCGGCGTGCTGTGGCTGCTCGTCAACCGCACGCGCGCCGGCAAGGCGGTGCTGGCGGCGTCGATGAACCCGCGCGGGGTGACGCTGCTCGGCATCGAGCTGCCGCAGATCTACATTGCGGTGTGGGCGATCTACGGCGTGCTGATCGGGGTGGCCGGCGTGCTGCTCGGCATGTTCCTCGGCGTCTCCTCCTACAGCGTCGGGCCGCTGACGGCGAGCGCGTTTTCGATCGTCGTGCTCGGTGGGCTCGGCAGCGTCTCCGGCGCGCTGATCGCGGCCTATGTGGTCAGCTATCTCGAGACCATCACCGCCTATCTGATCTCGCCGGCCTATCGCACCATTCCCGCGCTGCTGCTGCTCGTCGTGGTGATGTATGTCCGGCCACGCGGCCTGTTGGGACGACGCTAGATGCCGAAATCACAGACCATCCGCATCCTGCTGATCGCGCTCATCGTCGTCGTGGCGGCCTCGTTCCTGCCGCTCGGCGTCTCCGGCTACGTCCTCGGGCTGCTCACGGTCGCCTATTATTTCGGCGTGTTCTCGATGGCCTGGGACCTGCTGTTCGGCTTCGCCGGCGAGGTCAATTTCGGTCCCACGTTCCTGATCGGTACCGGCGCCTATACGGCCGGCATTTTGGACAATCTCTATGGGCCGCCGATCTGGGTCTGCGTGTTCGCTGGTACGTTTGCCGCCGTCCTGGGCGGGCTGGTGCTGGCGCTGCCGGCGCTGCGCGTGCGTGGTCCCTATTTCGGGCTCACCACCCTGGTCGCGGTGTTGATGCTGCAGAACTTCGTCGTCGTTGACGCGGGGCTGACCGGCGGCGAGATCGGCCTGACTGTTCCCGATGTCCTGACCATCAGCGATGTTGTCAACTACCAGATCGCGCTGTGGTTCATGGCGGCGAGCGGCGCGATCCTGTTCGCGCTGGCGCGCTCGCCGGTCGGGTTGATCCTGCAGGCGAGTGGGCAGGATGCCATGCAGGCGGGCGCGCTCGGCTTCAACGTCACCAAGCACAAGCTGTTCGCTTTCGTCATCAGCGCGTTCTTCTCCGGCCTCGCCGGATCGCTCTTGGTGTTCTATTTCGGCTCCGCCTCGATCGGCACGCTGATCGACGTCACCGTCGGTGTTCAGATCATCATCGCGGCCGTGCTCGGCGGCCGGCGAACGATCCTGGGCGCCGTGCTCGGCTCGGTGTTTCTGATTGCGATGAGCGAAGTGCTGCGGCCGCTCGGGGACCTGTCGAACTTCACCGTATTCGCGCTCGCGCTGATGGTCGTGCTGGTGTTTCCCAATGGATTTTTTGGCCTGCTCACGCGCCGCAGAGAGAATGTCTGAAGCATGAACGACTGCGCCTCTCTCGAAGTTGGCCATCTGACCAAGCGCTTCGGTGGCCTGGTCGCGGTCAAGGACATCTCGCTGAACGTCAAGGCCGGCGAAATCTTGGGTCTGATCGGCCCGAACGGATCGGGCAAATCGACCGTGATGAAGCTCATCATGGGCATCGTGCGGCCGGATGCGGGCTCCGTCCGCATCGCCGGCGAAGAGGTCGCGGGCCTGCCGTCCTACAAGACCGCGCGCATGGGGGTCGGCATCGTCTTCCAGCATTCCCGCCCGCTGCACCGCCAGACCGTGCTCGAAAACATCAAGCTCGCGCTGTTGCCCGACAAGCTGATGCGGCTGTTCGCCGATCCGCGCATCGAGCAGCGCGCCCGCGCCATCGCCGAACGGGTGGGCCTCTCCGCGGTGCTCGACCGCCTGCCGTCGACGCTGCCCTTTGCGGATTTGCGCAAGATCGAAATCGCCAAGGCGATCGCCAGGGATCCAAAGGTGCTTTTGATCGACGAGCCGTTCGCCGGCCTGACCCAGCAGGAGACGGCGGCATTCTCGCAACTGATCGGAGAGCTGCGCGATGACGGACGCGCCATCCTGCTGGTCGACCACAACGTCAAGAGCGTGGCGCGGCTGGTCGACCGCGTGCTGGCGATGTATGTCGGCGAACGCATCGCCGAGGGCTCGGCCGAAGAGGTGATGGGCAACGAGACGGTGCGCCGCGTCTATCTCGGCGGCAGCATCGAGGCGACGGCCCGGCCGGAGTCCTCCTTCAGCGATGCCGCGACGCCGTTTCTCGCGGTCGAGAGGCTCTCGGTCCACTACGGCAAGGCGCAGGCGCTGGAGGAGGTCTCGATCCACGTCCATGCCGGCGAGTTCGTCTCCGTCGTCGGCCTCAATGGCGCGGGCAAGACGACGCTGTTCAACGCCATCTCCGGCCTGGTGCCCTATGACGGCGAGATCCGGCAAGCCGGCCACACTCTGCGCGGGCTGTCGGCCGCGCGCGTGGCGCGGAACGGCATCGTGCAGGCACCGGAGGGCCGCGAACTGTTCGTCGACATGAGCGTGCGCGAAAATCTCGACCTCGGCGCCCATCATCTGGCGCCGGACGAGCGCGCGACCCAGATCGAATGGCTGTTCGGGCTGTTTCCCATTCTGCGCGAGCGGCAGCAGCAGGCCGCCGGCACGCTGTCCGGCGGCGAGCAGCAGATGCTGACGATTGCGCGTGCGCTGATGATGAAGCCGAAGCTTCTGATCCTGGACGAGCCGACACTGGGCTTGGCACCGATCATCCTCGAACAGATCTCGCACATCATCGAGACGCTGCGCCGGACCACATCCATCAGCATGCTGCTGGGCGAGCAGAACGTCACCTTTGCGCTGCCGCACGCCGATCGCGTCTACGTGCTGGAGCACGCGCGCATCGTGTGGGAAGGGCCGCCGAACCGCTTTGCCGCCGAGGCGGGGCGGGGCTATCTGTGACCTGCGGGCGGGTTGGCACCGAGGCGCAGCGATCGCGAAGCCGTGATCCGTGCAACAACGCGGCTGCTTGCAACGGCTAACGGCGTCTCACAGCCTATGGCGGGCCATTTTCGCGCAACGGCACCATCGCCATTGTCAGCCCGGCCCAGTTCAGTGAAGTCCTCAACCCCCGGAGAGTGACATGAGCACGATCACGCAGGAACGCAGCGAGACCGCGACGCCAAAACCGCGGACCACCGACATGAAGCTCGAGATCGTCGTCATCCCCGTGTCCGACGTCGACCGCGCCAAGCGCTTTTACGGCGATCTGGGCTGGCGGCTCGACGCCGACTTCGCCGCCCCGAGCGGCGACTTCCGCGTCATCCAGTTCACGCCGCCGGGCTCGCCGAGCTCGGTGATTTTTGGCAAGAACGTCACCGCGGCCGCGCCCGGCTCCGCCCAGGGCCTGTACCTGATCGTTTCCGACATCGAGGCGGCCCGCAAGGCGCTGCTCGATCGCGGCGTCGAGGTCAGCGAAGTGTTCCATGGCGAGAGCGACAGGTACCTCGGCCCGGACGAGCCGTATCTGTTCGGCCGGGCCCGGGTCAGCGGCCCGGATCCCGCGCACGGCAGCTATCGCTCGTTCGCCTCGTTCAAGGATCCGGACTGCAATGGTTGGCTGTTCCAGGAGATCACCACCCGATTGCCCGGGCGCGTGGTCGGCGATACGACGTTTGGTTCCTCGAACGATCTCGCGGCCGCATTGCGGCGCGCGGCAGCTGCGCATGGCGAGCACGAGAAGCGCACCGGCGGCCAGCACGATGCGAACTGGCCGGACTGGTACGCCGACTACATCGTCCGCGAGCAGGCCGGCCAGGAGCTGCCGGTCTGACCCGGCCAAAAGGAACGTGAGCCTCCGGTCCGATTTTCGATCGGAGGCTCATGACTTCTTCGCCTTCAGCGCCTCGTATTCCGCGAGCGCCCGTTCGAATTTCTTGTTGAACAGCCACATCGCGTCGAGGATTTCGCGGAAGGTCGCGGACGTTCTCGCCCTGTCAGCCCGGCCAAAGGCAAAAATGCTGTTGTTGCGCAGATATCGCATGATCCGCGGGTCGGAGATCCTGTAGTCGAGCAGGCGGCCCGAGTTGAGCGCCGATCGCGTCGGCGTCGGCACGATCTGGATGAGTTCGAAAAACTTCATCTGATCGATCGGATCTTTCAGTATCTTCACGACCGACGGGATCTGCGGGAAGAGATCGGCGTGGGCGTTCATCAGCCCATCGCGCACGGCGGTCCAGTGGTTGAACCGGTGATCCATATCCCGGGCGCGGGCCTCTTCCTTGTCATCGCGCGCGATCAACTGGGGATCAAAGGCTGCGATCGATGGCTTGATGGCATCCCACTTCCTCCGTCCGTTTCGATCTTCCGACGGTCCCGTCTGCAGGCTGCCCTTGTAGGTGTTCGAGCGCGCGTTGCCGACATTCTGGTTGCCGTTGGTCTCCGCAAAGAACAGGCCGAGGCTGATGCGGCCCGCCGCGTCGGCACTGGCAGCATCGAGGCCCTTGGCGCGGGCGATCGCGACAGCCAGGTCGGCCACGTCCTTGAAGGGGGTCGCTGATTTCTGCGCGTTGGTCGGCGCAGCCTCCATGATGTCGAACAGTTTCCGGTACTCATCGACCAGCGGTTCGGCGTCGGCGTCGAAATAGGCCGGAGGAAGGCCGAACTTGTTGGGTCGTCCGATCCTGGACGGCAGCTCATCGGTGAGATCCTTGTAGGTGCTGATCATCTGGACGCGCGCGAGGTAGAGCGCCTGTCCCGGCAGGTTCGGAAGCGGCTCCTTGGAATTGATCTGACCGCGCCGCTCGGTCAGGATCGATTTGAACTGGCTCAATGCGTCGTCGTAGGCTTTAAGCACATCCGATTGCTGTGTCGTGAGTGCGCCGGGCTGCGCCATGGCAGCGGAGGTCAAGCTGAAACTGCCCGGCAGCGCCAGCAAAACGCTGAGAGCAAGAGCTGCCTTGGCCGCGCCGGCACGGCTTCTTGTTGTCATCGCGGGTTCCGAGTGCCCGTGGTTCACTGGCGATGCAAATCGTAACCAGCTGACGCGCTGCCTGGCGAGCGCGAACCTCAAATCCGGGTCAATGTTTGTTGAAAAAGAAGCCCGCCGATTGGGCGGGCCAGATTTCAGGGAGGAAGCGCTCTGACATGGAGCGCCAACGCAATCTCCGCGATTCGGCTCTGATCACTAAGATAGTATAACTACTGTCACGGCCTCGGCCGGAGCGAGTGCCCGCGGGTCGATTCGGGTCCAGGTCCTGCCATAGCGTCCATCAACAGGGGAATTTCATGAGTTTGTCCGGCATTTTTGCCAAAGTCGTCGCGCTGATCGGCGGCACCGCGTTGCAGTGGCGCCGGCTGCAGGGCGCACAGCCCGAGCCGGCCTGGGGCAACGCGCCGGTGATTCCGGCGGCCAAGCCGCAAGGCGCGATCCCGACGCTCAAAATGCCGACGGCGAGGGGCTGGAGCGATGGGCAGAAGCCGGTCGCGGCACCGGGGCTCAAGGTCAACGCGTTTGCGACCGGCCTGGAGCATCCGCGCTGGATCAACGTCTTGCCCAATGGCGACGTCCTGATTGCCGAGTCGACGCAGGTCTCAGGACCGGTCAGGAACGTGTTCGGCTATGCGATGCAGGCGACGATGCGGCGTGCCGCGGCGCTCGGCGTCAGCGCGAACCGTATCACGCTGTTGCGCGACGCGGATGGCGATGGCGTCGCCGAAACGCAAAAAATCTTCATGGAGGGACTGAGCCAGCCGTTCGGGATGGCGCTGCTCGGCGACACGTTCTATGTCGGCAACACCGACGGCGTGGTGGCCTTTCCCTACGTTGCGGGCGCGGACCGCATCACCGCGCCTGGACGGAAGCTCGTCACGTTCAAGCCGGCCGGGCACTGGACACGGAGTCTCCTGCCAAGCGTCGATGGCCGGAAGCTTTATGCCGGGGTCGGGTCGCTGAGCAACATCGCCGAGAACGGCATGGCCGTCGAGGAGGGCCGCGCCGCGATCTACGAACTCGACCTTGCGAGCGGCAACAGCCGCATCTTCGCCAGCGGCTTGCGCAACGCCGTGGGGCTCGCATGGGAGCCGCGGACCGGTGTGCTGTGGACCGTCGTCAACGAGCGCGATGGCCTTGGCGACGAGACCCCGCCGGACTATCTGACCTCGGTCCGCGACGGCGGCTTCTACGGCTGGCCCTATTGCTACTGGGGCAAGACCGTGGACGATCGGGTGCCGCAGGATCCGGCGGCGGTGGCAAAGGCCATCACGCCGGATTATGCGCTCGGCGGGCACACCGCATCGCTCGGCCTGTGCTGGCTTCCGGCCGGCACGCTTCCGGGTTTTCCGGAGGGCATGGCGATCGGGCAGCACGGCTCCTGGAACCGCAGCACGCTCTCCGGCTACAAGGTCGTGTTCGTGCCGTTCGAGAATGGACGCCCGGCCGGCCCGGCCAGGGACATCCTGTCGGGCTTCCTCGCACCGGATGAGCGCTTCTCCTACGGACGGCCAGTCGGCGTCACGCTGGGGCCCGACGGCTCGGTTCTGGTGGCGGATGATGTCGGCGATGTGATCTGGCGCGTCACCGGCGCGTAAGCCGCGGTCTGCGCGCGACGGTTGATGCATCCGCCGTCGCGCGCGCGTTATCATCACCGAAGGACGCGTCCGAACGCGTTGTATGGTCGGGGTGACGTTTCATGACTCGAGCGCCCAGGGCTCTCCCGCTTGGCTGCCGGTGCGGCCATGTGCGCGGCACCGCGAACGACGTCGCGCCGGACACAGGCTTCCGCTTCGTCTGCTACTGCCACGACCGCCAGGCGTTCGCGCGTTTCCTCGCTCGGCCGGACGTGCTCGATCCGGGCGGTGGAACGGATATCTTCCATATGCCGGCGGGGCGCGTGAGGTTTGCCGCGGGCACGGACGCCGTCCGCTGCCTGCAATTTTCCGGCCGGGTCTTCCGCTGGTACACGGAGTGTTGCCGGACCCCGATCGCCAACACGGCCGGCCCGCGCTTTCCGGTCGTCGGCATCATCCATTGCTTCATGATCCTCCTCTTCAACGGTCGGGACGTGGACGATGCTGCAGACCCGAGGCTCGCCCCGCAAATGGGCGAGGAACGCCCGCATCAGCTTCTCCAGCTCGATCCGGTCGGTCTTGGCGCGCCGGGCACGACGGTTCACCTCGATGCTGGAAGGGTCGATCTCATG
>Ga0210399_10000376_pt1 | contig 35789 bp, 32 predicted proteins | sample IncBWC14MmetaG_FD_150865 | JGI IMG/M metagenome (GOLD analysis project Ga0210399, IMG submission 150865) | Forest soil microbial communities from Barre Woods Harvard Forest LTER site, Petersham, Massachusetts, United States - Inc-BW-C-14-M | ecosystem: Environmental > Terrestrial > Soil >... | reverse complement strand
AGGGAAGCAAACCAGAATCAAAAACGTGACGAATGGATGTCAGCACTGGACAAGATGAAGTCACTCAAGCCACGTATTGTCGTCGCCGGCCACAAGAATATGAAGAATGATGACGACGGCCCACGGGTCATTCGACAGACGCAGCAGTACATCCTTGATTTTCAAGAACTCGCCGCAAGAACCACGACTGCAAAAGAACTTTACGACCAAATGCTGTCTCGTTATCCGGAATGGCTCAACCGAGGAGCCCTTTGGAGTTCCGTGTCTGCTCTACAGAGGTGACCGATGCAAAAACAAGCTGCGAGCAAATACACACATGAAACAGTCCCGACACAATTCGTGGAAGCGGACGGCGCGCGCTACGCGTACCGCCGCTTCGGGAGGGCAGGTACGGTTCCGCTGCTCTTTCTCGGGTACTTCAACTCGAATATGGATGCTTGGGATCCGGCCGTCACAAACAGCCTTGCGGACGCTCATGAGGTCATTCTTTTTGATAACGCAGGCGTGGGAGCTTCGGGGGGAGAGACGCCCCACACCGTCGCGGAGATGACGCCACATTGCATCGCTTTGTGCCGCGCACTGGGTTTGAAGTTCATTGACGTTGTGGGCTTCTCTCTCGGCGGGATGATTGCGCAGCAGCTGGCCCTGGACCATCCCGAACTCGTACGACGCCTAATCTTGCTGGGTACGGCTCCACGCGGTGGCGAAGGCCTGACCTTCGCAGAACTATCGCCTGAAGAACAGGCGGACCCTGTTGCGTTCCTCTTAGGAGCATTCTTTGCGCCTTCGGCAATCAGTCAGGCTGCTGGACGCGAATACATGAAGCGACTCGAATCTCGCACGAAAGATCGGGACCTTCCTGTTTCGAGGAACTCGGCGGTGGCACAGCTTGTGGCAATTAGGGAATGGGGAATCATACCGGCAACCGGCCGTTACATCACTTTGCAGAAGATCACTCACCCGACGCTCATTGTTCATGGCAACAAAGACATTGTGGTTGAGCCGATCAACGCGCTCCTTTTGGCAGAGAAGCTGCCGAACGCTCAGCTAATCGTGTACCCGGATTCAAGTCACGGAGCCCAGTATCAGCACGCAAAGATGTTTCTGGAGCACGTGAAACTGTTCCTGAATGACAAAGGAGAGGTTCGATGAAGACGACTGCTGAGCTGAACAAGCGGCTAGTTTTGGACGGCTTCGACATGTTGTTTAACAAACGCGACTACGCTGCGGCGGAGAAATTTTGGTCGCCGCGCTACATCCAGCACAGCGCTCACATCGCAGCGGGGCGCGAAGGATTGTTCAATCTCGTTAAGAGCCTTCCGCCGACCCTCAAATACGAGCCCGGGACGGTCGTGGCGGAAGGCGAGTTCGTGATTATCCACGGACGGTTTTCGGGGTTTCAGTCGACAAACTGGATTGCAGCCGACATTCTTCGCATCAAGGACGGTATTTTTCTTGAGCATTGGGACGTAATCCAGGACGAAGCCACCAAGGCAGAGTCAAAGAGTGGGCTGCCCATGTTCGGCGAGAAGTTCACGAAATAGCGTCAGCGGTACTCACAACCGAATGGAAGGAAGGTCTATGGGATATGGCTTGTGAACTACTTCAGAAAGCACTTGTGGCACACGGCGGCGCTTCAAAGGTAGGAAGAACCCGATGAATGCCGATGTGTTGGCAACAAAACTGATCGAGGGAATTGCGGTCATCACTCTGGGCAGCGCGAAGCGTATCTATTTCGACGCCGAAATGGGCGACGGCCTCACGCAGGCGTTGGACGAGTTCGCCGGCGACCCGAACATTCGCGTGGTCATCGTGACCGGCGGCGCTCCTGGTTATTTCAACCGTCACTTTAGCATCCCTGCGCTTATCGAAATTGCAGAGTCCCTACGCGCTTCCGGTCGCCAGTGGCCGGAGAGCGCAACCTACAACGGGGGGTTCTTCGACAAGGCCATGGCGCTGTGCGAGAGCATGCCAAAGCCGGTCATCGCCGCCATTTCCGGAACAGCCCTAGCCGGCGCCTTCGAGTTCGCGCTCGCTTGCGACCTTCGGATTGCTGAAGATGGCGACTATCTGATCGGTTTGCCCGAGGCAGAACTCGGTCTCCTGCCGGGCGCCGGCGGCACACAAAGGCTGCCGCGCACTATCGGATCGGCAGCGGCACTCATGCACATCCTTATGGGGCAACCGCTCAATCCGCGCGACGCCGAAAGAAAGGGCCTGGTACACGAAACTGTCAGCGGCAAGGCCATCGATCGCGCGATGGAGATTGCAAAGCGGCTTTCGTCACATACGCCGGAATCACTCGGCTACATCAAGCGTCTCGTCCGTAACGCTACCGATACCCCGCTAGCACAAGGACTTGTTCTTGAGCGAAATCTCTTTCTGAAATTGTGCGTCTCCGATCAGGGGCTGGCCCGCATGCGTTCCTACGAGGAGAAGAAGATCAGTGCACCGTCCCGCTCGATTGAAATTTAAGGAGGATGAACCATGGCCAAACTGACTGAGACGGAGCCCATGCGGGTTGTCGAGGAAACGCCTGCGTACTGGAGAGTCGTATTCGACTATCCACCGTTCAACATCGTCGACGCGGACGTCTTCCAGGCCCTCCAGGACCTTCTTGTCCGAATGGATACGACCGAAAGCCTGCGCGTCGTTGTTTTCGAGAGCGCAATTCCCGACTTCTACCTGGCGCACTTCGATCTGACGGGGAAACTCGGGAACATCATGACGGCTATCGGCGCTTCGGGCCTACCCATTTTGATGGATACGTTCGTGCGGCTCACGAAGTCGCCTGTTGTTAGCATCGCAAAAATCCGGGGCTGCGCCCGCGGCGTCAGCAGCGAGTTCGTCCTCGCCTGTGACATGCGCTTCGCGTCGCGCGAGAACACGAGACTCGGCCATCCCGAGCTTGGTGTCGGTCTGCATCCTGGCGGTGGAGGCACCGAGCGCCTGCCCCATCTGGTTGGCCGCGGCCGGGCGCTCGAAATCGTTCTCAGCGCCAACGACTTCGATGGCGATAGCGCGGAACGATACGGTTATATCAACCGATCACTTCCCGACGCCGAACTGGACGGCTTCGTCGAAGCCCTCGCGCGCAGGATCGCCTCCTTCGATCGACGAGCCCTCGCCGCCGCGAAGAATCTCGTCAACCAGGTCTCGCTGCCGCCGGCCGACAGGCTCCTCGATGCCTTCACTTCTTTTGGGGCAGCGCTGACATGGCCCGAAGCCCAGCACCGAATACAAGCCGTGGTGGAGCGGGGGCTGCAACGGGACGCTAGCTTCGAGAGAGCTTGGCCCGAGGTCCTCGGCAATCTTGTTGCCACCGAAAAGCAAGCGGAGTCGGATGATAAGCAAAATTGAGGTTGAAGCCATGACTAATCGATTGCAGTGGGAAGTCTTTGTCAGCGCCCAGATTCCGGCTGTTACCAACGACTTTGCACCTGGCACGAGCGGAATGAAATGGTCGCCGATTTCCTCAACGCTTATCTCGGGCAAGCGCGATGCCGTGCTGGTGGATACCGCGATCACGATCGATCAAAACCAGAAGCTTGTCGACTGGATCGTCGCCAGCGGCAAAAATCTGACGACGATCTACGCGACCCATGGCCACGGCGATCATTTCTTCGGGGCAAACACAATTCAGAAGAAATTTCCGAAGGCACGATTCATGGCAACTCGGGAAGCATCGCTGTTATGCAGAAGCAGGCCTCAGCGCCCGTAGTTAACGGATTTGGAAACCAAGGTTTCCAGGACAAATCGATTCAACGCTCGTCGTCGCGGATGAACTCAAAGGGGGCGTTATGGAGCTGGAAGGGGAACAACTCGTGAGCGTTCCCCTCGGCCACACCGATACGGACAACACGACCTGCCTGCACGCCCGTTCGATCGGCCTTGTCGTCGCGGGCGACAGCGCCTATAACGATGTTCATCTTCATCTCGGAGAGTCAAACGCTGAAACAAGGAAGGCTTGGATCGCGGCGCTTGACACAATCGAGTCTCTAAAGCCGACTGCCGTTGTCGCCGGACACAAGAGGGCCGGCGCGGTAGACACACCGAATATCATAGAAGAAACGCGAAAATACATTCGCGATTTCGATAGGATCGCGGCCAATACCCAGACCGCGTCGGAGCTATATAACCAGATGCTTGCGATCTATCCCGAGCGCGTGAACCCGGCGGTCCTGTGGCTTTCGGCACGAGCCATCAAGCCGGCAAGCTGAATCTGGCGGCGCTCAGCGTCCGTTGCGACCCACGGGCACTTTGTAGTTGGCAACATCGTTGGAGGATTGCCGGACCCAGTTCCACGAGATTTATCGATTCCCGGGGCACTTCGATCTGTCCACTTTGTGCCTCAAGACACCTCACAAGGAACGATGGACGACGCGCCCCGCCTTACTGGATTTAGCTGCCTCGTTGAGGCGGATTCGGCGTTGATCGCTCAAGACGAATATCTAAAGTGGCTGCGTGAGCTAGAGCCTCTATTTTTGTCTCCTCCGAATAGATTTGGGACTTTGTGTGTCGGAGTTGATGCTTGGCACGTTCGATCCTCTCTAGCGGGAGGAAATTTTGTGGAGGGTGATAGCTAAAGCTCTGCCAAGGCGCGGTGGACAAGGTGGACGGCAATCGCGCCTTCTCCCACAGCCGAGGCCACGCGCTTCACATTGCCCGAGCGCACATCGCCCACCGCAAAGACGCCAGGAAGGCTAGTTTCGAGCATCTGTGGAGAACGAGCCAGTCTCCACCCCGGTGCTCCAGTTGCGCCATTCAGGTCCCGCCCGGTGAGGATGAACCCGTTGTCATCGAGGGCGAGGCAACCCTGCAGCCAATCGGTTCGCGGCGATGCTCCCGCCATGATGAACACGTGGCGAATGTCGCGGACCGAAGTCTCCCCACTCGGCTTGTCTCGCCAGGTGACACGCTCGAGATGCTTGCCACCATCGAGAGCGGTGATTTCTGTTTTGTAGTGCAATTGGATGGCGGGGTTCTCCTCAATGCGCTGGGTCAAGTAGCGCGACATGGTGTCTGACAACTCACCCGAGCGCACCAGCATGTGGACCTTGCTCGCCGTTTGCGAGAGGAAAACCGCTGCTTGCCCAGCCGAGTTCCCTCCGCCCACTACGATAATTTCTTCTTCTTCGCAGAGCTGCGACTCCATATAGGTCGCGCCGTAGTAGACCCCCTGACCCTCAAACTTCTCCAGATTGGGGATACGCGGCTTGTTGTATTGCGCCCCCGTGGCAATGAGCACGGCGCGCGCCGCGAGCCTGTTGCCGTTGTCCAGGACTACCTTGTATGGACGCTTTTCGCAATCCAGCTGCGCAACGCTGTGTGCCACCATCATCTTGGCCCCGAATTTCTCAACCTGAGCGATCGCCCGTGCCGCCAGTTCCTGACCGGAGATTCCCGTCGGAAAGCCCAGGTAGTTTTCAATCTTGGAACTTGATCCGGCCTGCCCGCCGGGTGTCGCTGTCTCAATCACCAGCGCATCCAAGCCTTCCGACGCTGCGTAAACGGCTGCTGCCAGGCCGGAGGGTCCGGCACCCACAATGATCAAATCGCGGACCTGCGACTCATCGATCGCGGTGTTTAGTCCCAGGCACTCAGCCAATTCCTGGATCGAGGGATTCCGCAGGACGGAGCGAGCGCTGCAAATGACCACGGGAATTTCGTCCACCTTGACCTCAAACCGGTCGAGAAGTTCCTGCGAAGTCTTGTCCGTGTCGAGATCTACGTAGGTATAAGGATGTTCATTCCGCGTAAGAAACTCGCGCAGGCGCAGGGTATTGGCCGAGTGGCGCGAACCCATCAGGATGACGTTTCCCTGGCCGGTTCTAATGAGTTCCAGCCGGCGTAGGATGAAGGCCCTCATAAAAATGTCGCTCAGCTCGGCGTCCCTGGCAACCAGCGACCGCAAGCCATCTGCACTCAGTTCAAGAAACTCACCCGGCTCGGTGACGCGGCCGCGCACAAGGATGCCCCGCCCGGAGATCATGGTCATCTCACCGGTGAAATTACCCGGGCCGTGGGTGACGATTAAGCGCTCGCCGGCAAGATCCGATTGCACAATCTCCATGCTTCCGGTGAGCAAAACGAAAAACGGGACATTTGTCTCACCGGGTTCAAACAGGATTTCACCCTTGTTGACCTCACGGACCTTGCTGCCCGAGCGGATGCGGCCGATTTGGGCTGCGGTCAGAACGGGAAAGGCCTGGGTACGAGCGTCGAGTGCGCTGGGTACTGGCAGAGAAGACATTTCTCCTCCTAAAGCACAACAGGGGGCGCAAGTATTAGAGCACGCCCGCAGCAGTTCCGATGCAACCCAACACTGGCTGCGCTTGCTTCGGGTTGTCACGTTTTGTCCAAATGGGTTCTTAGGGATAATGGTTTCCGGGGAGGCGCATGCAACTCTCATCGAGATTGGCCGCAGCTCGCAAAAGGAGACTTCTATGGCAAACGACAACAAAGATCAGCCGGTGCTGGGCCACATCGACACCCTGGTTAAGGAAGAGGAGCGTCTCTATGCACAGCGCGAACTCACGGATGAAGAACGCGGGCCGCTTAGCGAAGATAAAGGTCGAACTGGACCAGTGTTGGGATTTGTTGCGTCAGCGTCGAGCCTTGCGAGAGTTTGGGCGTGACCAACAGCACACAAAGGTTCGCCCGCCGAAGGTCGTCGAAAACTACGAGCAGTAGCCCCGCGCGGCCTTTACGCTTACCTGGAAGATCCTAACCTCGGCTGTCAATTGGGACTACGTCCTGAATAATCCCGTGCGCGGTGTCAAGATGCCAGAAAGGACCTTGAAGCGTCCTCACAGGTTTCTTACGGCAGAAGAAGTTCGACGACTCATAGCTGCTAGTAACGAACCTCTCCGCACGATCATTATTCTTGCGACAATGACCGGCCTGCGGATCGGTGAAATCCTCGCGTTGCGCTGGGGACGAATTGATCTGCTTCGTGGGACATTGCGCGTGGCAGAGACCTGCTACAAAGGGCACTTCGGTTCGCCGAAAACACGCGCAAGCCGACGTGAAGTTCCACTGGCTGCCGCGGTTGTGCGTGAACTGAAGAGCCTCTATTCGCGTTCGACAGAAAACCCTCAAGAGGCATTGGTATTCTCTAAGAGCCAAGGCCTTCCGCTCGCGGCGGATAATCTCAGAAAAAAGGCACTACGAACCGCGTGCAAGAAAGCTGGTCTGCAACGAATCGATTGGCATACCCTCCGTCACACACACGGCACATTGTTGCATTCGCAAGGAACTCCTTTGAAGGCTGCACAGGCTCAGCTTGGACATTCACACATGGCGACAACTCTGGACATCTATACACACGCCAGTGGGAGTGCACAAAGAGACGCTGTGAACTTGCTCGAAGAGCAATTGTTCCCAAATGTTCCCAGGTTGGAGAGTTGCGGAAGTATCGCGGAAACGGAAAGTCAGTTAGTTCAGTAAGTTAGTGGTCGGGACGACTGGATTTGAACCAGCGACCTCACGCACCCCAAGCGTGCGCGCTACCAGGCTGCGCTACGTCCCGACCGGGGTAAAACACCGCAACAAAAACTGCAACCGCAATCTTAAACAAGCAACCAGATGGCCAATCAAATCCAGACCGGCCAATTAACATCGAACTGACCAATCGGCATCGAATTGGTAGCGCCGGTATCCCAGCCGGCTCTGGCTGGAAAGTTCGCGCTTCTCTTCCAACCTCGAACTTCCGACTTCTACCGTATCACCGGCGTTCGAGAAGCGTCAAGAAAGCGCGCAGCGTGTCGCGCAGGTCTAACAGCATCTTGCGGCTCAGCAGCTCGCCGGCATTCTCAGGGTGCCCGGCATGAGCGCTGTAGCTTCCGCCCAACCCGGCGCCCGCCCCCGTGCCCGCCGCGGTAGAAGTTCCGGATTGGGCAGCGTGTGCCGAATACGCCGAAGGTTCCACTCCGATCGCGCCATTCGTTTCGCGCAGGTGGCGCCTCGCTCCGGCGATGGTGAATCCTTCGTCGTAGAGCAGGCGCTTGATCTTGAACACCATGTCTACATCTTCCTGGCGGTACATGCGGTGTCCGCTGGGGCTCTTCACCGGCTCGAGCATGGGGAATTCGGTTTCCCAGTAGCGCAGCACGAATGGTTTCAGTTCGGACAGGCGGCTGACCTCGCCGATGCGGTAGAGGCGTTCTTCGCTAGCGGTTTGCGTTGCGGTTCCGGTGCTCATCATCGTTCTCTCGACTCGTTCAGCTCGCTCGATTTTTTCAAGTCTGTCGGGCGGGGGACCTCTTCATCCTAGGCCAAATTTTAGCTCTGTCAACGCGTCTGTGCTGGTCATTCGTCGTCGTCCCGGTTGCTCTTGTGGCTCCGTTCGCTCGCGCCGGGACGCGTGTCGCGTTCGGGTTTGCGCAGGCGCTGGAGAAAGCGAATGGGGGCGCCCGGGAAGTCCCATTTTTCGCGAATCTGGTTTTCCAGGAAGCGCTGGTAGCTGAAGTGCAGCGGATCTTTCTGATTCGTGAAGATCATGAAGGTTGGCGGCGAAGTCTTTGCCTGCGTCATGTAGTAAATCTTTACAGGCCGCGCCTTTGGCGTGGTCCCGCGCTGCAGATCGACTTCTTCCTTGAGCCAGCGATTGAGTTCCGGCGTGGGGATGCGCTTTTTACGGGCAGCGGCGACCTCATCGATCAGCGGAAAAAGTTTGCTGGCGCGGTCTCCGGTCTTGGCGGAAAGAAATACGATCGGCGCGTAGCTCAGGAATTTGAGTTTGTCCCGAACCATCCTTTCGTAATCGTAAAGCAGGCGGCTTTTGTCGAGTTCGCCAAAGGCGTGGACGCCCGCGGATGCACCCACAGTGGTCCCATCGCCTTCTCCGAAGTGCGCTTGCCCGTGAGATTGGCCGCGGGCCTGAGCCTTCGCTTGAACCTTCGCTTTAGCAATCGTCCGCGCGCTGATCCGAGCCCCAGCTCGCGGCCTCTGTGTCTGCCGCGCGGCGAGTTTCGCTTTCCCCTTGGTCGTCCTCGAGTCGCGCTCAGCGGCTTTGCGCGCCGCTTCCGTAGCGAGATCCCACTTATTCATCACGATGATCACGCTGCGGCCAGACTCTTCAGCATAGCTGGCGATCTGCGCGTCGCCCTGGGTAACGCCTTGCTCGCCATCCACAATCAGCAGCGCGACATCGCAACGCTCCAACCCACGCCGCGCCATCACCACGCTGAGCTTTTCCGCCACCAGCGTGGTCTTCCCCTTGCGGCGGATCCCAGCGGTGTCCACGAAGCGGTAGAGATGCCCGTCGTGCTCTACCTCGGTGTCCACGGTATCCATGGTGGTGCCAGGCACCGGCGAAACGATGGAGCGGTCTTCGCCGACCATGCGATTGAGCAAGGTTGATTTGCCGACGTTAGGCCGCCCGATGATGGCTACCTCCACGGGGCCTGACGACTTTTCGTCTTCGGTCGCTGCCGCGTCATTTTCGATTTCGGCGTCGTTTTCAGTCTCGGCCAAAGCCGCGTCCAGCAAGTCATCGACGCCGGTCCCATGCTCCGCCGCAATGGGAAACACCGGCACGCCCATGCTGTGAAATACGCCGGCGTTGTTCTCCTGCGACACGGCATCCACCTTGTTCGCCGCAATGACGAAAGGCTTGCCGGTCGTGCGCAGCAGGCGCGCCAGCTCTTCGTCCATCGGCGTAAGCCCCACCTGGCTGTCCACGACCAGGACGAGCAGCGCGGCCTTGCTGATGGCGATGTGCGCCTGGCGCAGGATCTCCTGCGGGATAAGCGCCTTGTCGTCCGGCACGATCCCGCCGGTATCGACAATTTCCAGATTGCGCCCGCGCCATTCGGCTTTGCCGTAGATGCGGTCCCGAGTGATCCCCGGCTCGTTGGTGACGATCGAGCGGCGCGTCCCGGTAAGCCGGTTGAACAGGGTGGACTTGCCCACATTGGGCCGTCCGACGATAACGAGCGATGGCAGTTTTTCGGACATAGTGACTTCGAGATGATGTCCTGATCCAAATATTGAAGTCGCCGGGCGCGCAGAAGGTAATTCTGGCGGCGGAATGACCTTCCAATGTAGCGCACTCGGGAGGCAGAGGCGAGCGGCGTCTGCCATCTCCGCTTCGCCTCTTCAATCCAGCGGCAGCAAATATCCAGGCGTTCCGCCCAATCGTCCGCCGAAGGCTTGTGCGTCCAGCGCGGCCATATCCCAGGTGAACCACGATTCCGGCGTGAGCCGCAGGGTGACATCGTCGAACGAGGCAAACACCGGCTCGATTTGCGGGTCGGCCATGGCCGCAGCGCTGAGATACCGGGTGTGGATACGCCGATTGATTTCGCGCGACTGGTTGCCTGAGAGCAAATCGGCGCGTCCCGCAGCGGTCACGCCGCGCTCCGACCCGGGTTTTCGCACGTCCACCATCAGCGAAGCCTTCGGTTGCGTCGCCACATTGCGAGCTTTGCGGCTCTTGGAAGAGGTTGCGACGTACAGGCGGCCATCCTCGAACAGATACCAGACCGCCGTCAGGTGAATGGAGCCATCCGCGTTAGTGGTTCCCAGTGTTGCGATAAAGCGCCTTTGCAGCATTTGCTGAAAGGTCGGATCCAGTGTTTGCGCCGGCATTTTCCCTCCGCCACGTTCGTTCCGGTTTGGCGGGGCCAATTCTCTCACTTTCTGGCGCCAGCGGGTGCCGCATCCCTAGCCTTTCAGGGTGCGGGTTTTGACTCTTCCGCTCTTTGTCTCTAGTTAACAGTTTGCCCCCTCCCCCGCCATTTTTTGGAAGTGCGGATTCTAAACGAGTTACGCGGCTGTTTTTTGGATCTGCGGATTCTACAGGAGTTAGTGAATCGTAGGTCGTTCGCAGCAAGCGGCCGGCGAAGAGAAATAGTCGGGGATCTGATGCGACAAACACGGGAAAGCATAGCACGTGAGTATCAATTGGTTAAGTATTATGAAGGGAATGGCAAAAATTGGTGGGTGAATGGCTGATGGGAGGCTTTAAGCGGCCACGGGTCGGTGCTCGAAACTCGTTGCATCTCGGAATTTGCTGAAGAGGAATGCAGGCGAGGATAGAAGGACGACCCCAAGACCCAGCAAGAAAAAGCCGCACCCTTAGAAGCTAAGGGTGCGGCAGCCGATTCGTTCTCACGAGCGACCTGTTGGCCGCTCGTCTGCTCGAGGTCGCTTAGTAGCTGTCGTGGAAAAGGAGCATTGAGCCAAGATTGCGTTCGTGACCGTCGGGGAAGCCGCATTGGGCGGCGAACTCATCGGTTTCGCGGAAGGTGCCGAAGAGGCGATCCCACCAGGTGATGTCGCCGTAGTTGAAGCGATGCAGATCGAGTTGGTGATGGATGGAGTGGTGTTCGGGGCGCTGTAGGAAGTAGCCCATCCAGTGAGGCGTGCGCAGATTGCTGTGGTAGAAGTACTCGCCGATGACGGCGAAGACGTTATACCAGGCGGCGCCTGCCATTGACGCACCGAGAAAAGAGAACATCAGGGCGCTGACAATCATTGAATCTGCGGTGATTTCCAGCGGGTGCTTGTAGAAGGCAGTCAGTACCTCGATGCGGTTGGGGCTATGGTGTATCTGATGACAGACGCGCCAGAGGAAGTTGGAATCGTGTCGCACGCGATGCCACCAATAGAAGACGAAGGTTCCGATGAACCACCCGAGAAGGCCTTCTAGGACGGGGGCGATAGTGCCCGCCATGTGAAATAAAGAGACTCGCTGAAACCATCGATTCCAGGCAACTCCGGCGAACAGCACAAGGCTAATCTGGCAGGCATTGAGGAATGCGGCTCGCACATACCATCCTGGAGCCTCGGGGAGTTCGCGTCCGGGAAGAACGCGTTCGAGGGTGAAGAAAAACAACGTGGCGCCGATAATGAGTCCAATCTGAAGCATTTGTGTTCCCCTCTCGGTTCCGCGAGAACATGCAGCGCGGAACATTTTCACTGGAAACGAGAATGCGGGAAATCTGCATGGTCATGGTCAGCGCGCGTGACAGAATCCTGACTGTCACACTGGGGATGGTTCGGGTGCGGGGGGGAATGCGGTGGTCGCACACATGCAGATCTCACTGAGCCGAAAAAATGATGTTCCGCTGCAGCAGCAGATCGCGGAACAAATTGTGTTTTTGATCACCACCGGGAAGCTGCGGCCCGGTCAACAACTGCCGAGCGTCCGTGCTCTTGCCGTTCGTTTGAAAATCCATCACAACACGATCAGCAAGGCCTACCGGGAATTGGTACGTCGCGGTTGGCTTACGAGGCGGCACGGAAGCCGACTATGCGTGGGCGCGGCGGAGGAAGCGCGAGCCCACGGAACGGACGGCAGCTTGGATGAACTGATCAATGAAACGATTCGGCGTGCTCGCTTGATGGGATATTCCCTGCAAGCGTTGCAAGAAAGGGTGATGGAACGCGTTTTCGCGGAACCACCTGACCACGTTCTTGTCGTGGAGGATGACGCGGGGCTTCGGGAGATTATGCGGGCGGAAGTTACTGCAAAGGTCGGCAGGGCCGTTAAGGCTTGCTCTCCGGAGCAGTTGGCGAAGAATCCGGAGCTCGCGGTGACCGCGCAGGTTGTCGCTCCTGACTATGCCGTCCGCCTGGCAAAGAGGTTTGCGCCGCGAGACCGGCCATGCGTGGCGTTAACCTTTTCCGGGGCCGACGAGCACATAAAACTGATTCGGGAGCTGGCGGAGCCGTCGGTCATCGGCGTCGCATCGGTCAGCAAGATGTTGCTGAAGACGGCCCGGGGACTTCTGGCCCCCGCACTGGGAGAACGCCATACCCTCAAGGAGTTTCTAGTTACACCGGGCGGGAAAGCCGACTTGCGTGGAGTCGATTTGGCGTTTTGTGATTCACTGGCGATGGCGAAAGTGCGCAGCAGGAACAAAATTCATTACCGGCTGATTGCTTTGGAATCGGTGGAGACGCTGGCAATTACACTTTCGGCGCAACTGGACTACGGTGGCAGAAGGGCGCGAAGCAACGTTTGGCCGAGATCGTAGGCAAACTAGTTGAATGAGATCAGATTCAAAAACCCACCCAAGTCAAAGCCCCGACCCTATCCGCACAAACCGCGGAAAGGATGGGCCACCCGGGAGGGACCGCGCAGCGAGCAGAATATATAGAAAGATGTATAATAGTATAGATGGAAGGCGATCCGAAGCCTGTCAGATGGGTGGGAACGTCACTTAGGGATTTGCGTGCGTTTCCTGCTGCCGTCCGGCTTGATATTGGATACGCGCTCTTTGCGGCGCAGGAGGGCAAGATTGATCCTGCCGCTAAGCCTCTGAAAGGTTTTGGCGGCGCCAACGTGCTGGAGGTTGTAGCTTCGCACCATGGCAACGCATGGCGCGCCGTGTATACCGTTCGTTTTCAGGATGCCATCTACGTCTTGCACGTATTTCAAAAGAAGTCCACGAAGGGCATCGCCACGCCGGCCAGAGAGATCGAGTTAATCAAGCGGCGGCTGGCGGAAGCCGAGCAGGACTATAGAGAGAGGCAGAACTAAGAAGATGAAAGCCAGAGCAAAGAGAACGCGCAAGCGCGTCACTCGCGTGATTGAAGGCAGCGGGAATGTGTTCGCCGACTTGGACCTTCCCAATCCCGAGCAGGAACTGCTGAAGGCGCAGCTCACCTTGCAGATTTGCACGATTCTCAAGAGCAGCGGCATGAAGCAGGTCGAGATTGCCAAGATTCTGGGGGTGCAGCAGCCGCAGGTTTCGCTGCTGATGCGGAACCGCACGGGCAACTTCTCCATCGGACGGCTCATGGAGTTTCTTACCGCTCTTCGCCAGGACGTTGAAATTATTGTCCGGCCCGCTCGGAAGGAACATGGGGCACTGTCGGTCATTTCTGTCTGAGCCAAGATGTACGGCGGGTTGATCGCGACATTACCTCATGGGCTAAAGCCTTTCGTTTGGGCGGTTTTCGGCACGGCTGAAGCCGTGCCCTTCCCGGAAGACTCGAAGTCAAAATACCTCAGGTGCAGCCTCGGCGTCCGGGGGAGCACTTGGCTCGGTCTCCAGTGGTCATATCGGAACCGTCGCATGTGGTTATTGCGCTCGGAAAGCGGAGAGGCGAAATTCTCTTGCTGCTTTACGGAACGCGTCGATAGCAGTGTGCCTGGGCCACGCTTCGATCGGTGCAGGATGCGATCCGTGAATGTGAGGAGGGTGCTGCTGATGGAAACCGATGCTCGTTTGCATGGTGTGAACTCTTCCGACGCGATCTCGGCAGTGGGGTCCGGGCTCGAACGGGCGATGGATGCGGCGCTCAGGCTGGGCCTGCCGGTGTTTGCGCTTGCTAACATCGCTTTGGGCGTCGAGACGTTGGTTGGCGCGCATTTCTCCGTTGGCTCAGGTCGATATGTCGTCATCCCGATCCTTCCTTTTCTTCCTCCGATCCCTTGGCTGGCTTACGTGTTCGGCGTGATCTGGGTAGCTTGCAGCGCCGGACTTTTGTTCAGAGGCTCGATGCGAACGGCTGCGATGGCGCTGGGGAGTCTGCTGTTTGTTAGCACTCTGGTGCTGGAAGTGCCGAGATATGCCACGGAGCTGGGTAACATGGGGTCGCGCACGGGGGTGTTTGAGCCTCTGGCGATGGCGACGCTGGCTTGGCTTTTACCGGGACCGGGGACGATCCCGGGTTGGCTGGTGCGTTTGAGTCGCTATCTGCTGATGCTGGCGCTCGTCGTGTTTGGCGTGGATCATTTTCTTGGCCTTGCGTTTATTGCGTCGTTGCTGCCGAATTGGATTCCATGGCACCTGTTTTGGGTCGCGTTCTTTGGCGCTGGATTCATTGCCGCGGGTTTGAGCATCGGCTTCGATTTTCTGGAACGCTGGGGCGCGACGGGTCTTGGGCTGATGTTCGCGATTTGGGTCTTCACACTGCATCTCCCTCGAGTGCTTGGGCTGTATGGCATTCCGGGAGCGCCGCACAGTCCTGCCGAGTGGTCCAGCTTGTTTATCGCTGTTGCTTTGTGGGGAGGCCCTTGGGTGCTGGCCCGGCAGGGACGCTCCGATTTGGTTGCTGGAGAATAGGCGGTGACTCCGCATCGTAGAAAAAACTGCGCAAGAAAAACCGCGCAAGAAAAAACCGCACCCTTAGAAACCAAGGGTGCGGAACCCGCGCCGTTGGACCTGCGGGACTCCAAGTCAAAATCCCCAGGTGCGACAGCGGCACCTGGGGATCCTGGCTATTAATTTCAGCAGCAAACAAGCGCCGTTAGTCGTTGTTTTGCCCGGTCTGCGGGATACACGGATTCGCTTGTGGGCCATTGCTGATGGTTCCGAAGAACCAAGGCAAATTCGGAGTGCCATACTGCTGGTCTCCGCCAAAGTTGTTGATGCCGAATCCGTGGAAATTGCCGAAGAGCAGCGCGCACCCTCCCCCGTTGCCATAGCCGTCGCTATCTCTTGCGAGTGCAAGGAAGGGATAAAACTGCGCTCCTGCGGGAGGAACGACGCAGCCGACACCATTCGGTTGGCAAGCACTCTCTGAGGCCGCGACGTCGGTCTCGAACTGAACGATGGGATAGGGCTGATCGTACTTGCCATCGCCGGATGAACTCAAGGGTCCGATGCCTCCCCCTTTGACAGAGCCGATGGCTATGGAAGTGGCGTTGTTGCGTGTGCCGTCTGGCCAATCGAATCGATATGAAGTGCCGTCGAAATCAACGTCCGCTCCGATGCAGCCGGCCACGGTAGGCCCGGGAAAACACGCCCCATCGTCGGAATCATTGTCCTTGGCTTCGAAGTGCCCGATTTCCACAGAAACATTGACGTTGGCCTGCAGGGCTGCCCAGGGAACAAAGTTTCCGAACTTGGCAGTGTCAAACTCCGGATGGAAACTAAAGTTTGTCCCCGCGCAAGAGTTGGGATCCGTGTTCTGGAAGCCGTTGGCGGCGCTGGCTACCGTAAATCCAGTTTGTCCGGTGGTCAGATCTTCAACTCGCGTCAGAAGGCCTGCCATCGTATCTTTGATCGTGATGCGGAGATGATCGCCTGGGTTCATCAGCAGGGTGTGACGATTGGGAATGAACGTGGCATTGGTCGCGGAGGCTGGACCCGGGGGGCCCGGGGGAACGCCGTTGGTCTGAATGAATGCAAAGTTGACGGGTTCCGGGCAATTTTGATTTAGTCCATTGCTGTTGACTTCGAGGCTGTCAATGGTCAAGGCAGCACACCAGTGGGTTAGATCGCAGCTGATCTGTGTAATGAAGGGAGGAAACCCCGGTGGATAGAATTGCAGTTCCATGAACGCCGAGCCCGCCAGGAAAGGCGTGTTCTGGTCGCTATCCGGGATGCATGCGCCATTCGGGAAGGAATTGGGGTCGCAGAGCGCCATGGCAAACCACACGGCGGGAAACAACTCGAAAGACTGAGCGGCCGGGAGGGGCCGGTCGGTCGACAGCGTAAAGTCCCACTGCAGATTGTTGCCGGAATGAGGAACTGTCGAGATAAAACCAATACCTGGCTCGTCGTGTCCGATGTAATGGCCGTTATCGTAACCGCGTCCGCCATCCGAGTCGCGGAAGTCAGCGCAGGTGAGTCGCGGTCTAAGAGGTTTTTGGATTTTGCTGTAGCCGTTGCAATCCAGGTTGCCCACCGGCGCGAACGACTGCGCCCGCGAAGGCTGCGAACACGCTAGCAGAGCGAGGCCTACTCCCAGGATAATTACGGTACGAATGCCGGGCATGACACACCTCCTCAGTTGATTTCAATTCGGCTTTTTGCAGGACACACCGATGCTGGTTCTTTGCCAACCAGCGGAAACACACTTGGCGACAAAGTGGGGCACTTGTAACTCGTGGATATGTGCTTGTCAATATAAATCTAGAGGTCAACAATTGAAAATCACGGTCAAAATCCTCAGGTGCAACTTCGGCACCCGGCGCACCAGCGGCGGGGAACACAGTACGTCGGTGAGAGATCGCCTATAAGGTCGGGACGCTCTTTGGGTTTTTGAAGATGACTAGGTCGATGGGGTAGGAGAAGGTGTCGGCTGGCGTGGTTATTTTTTTTCCGGTGCGGTCGATCTCAGTGGATTGACCGCTGATGGATTTCTTGTCGATGGTCAGGGTGAAGGAACCCCAGCAGACTTTGCCGTAAATTAGTTTGGCTTTGGTGTCGGCGGCTACCGTGCCGTTCGCGGAGTGGATCTGGTGGAGGTTGTGGTAGCCGCCGTTGCCGGAGACGATGAATGGCGTAGGGCCGTCGGGGGCGGTAGCGAACTCGTTGGTGAGCCATTGTTGCTGGGTAGAGTCGATGGAGCCGTGCTCGGGGACGTTGGTGTACATGCCTACGAAAGTGGCTAGCGGAGTGAGTAGCGTCCAATAGGGATTGGGAAGATTCAGGCCGACGCGAGGAGCATCTTTCGAGATGGGATCAACGTCGGGATTGGCTTGCAGGAAGTAGTCGACCCAGCTGTCGAGGGAGGTTTGCACGGTGGGATCGTCGACCTCGCCGTCGTGATTGCCGGGGATGGCGAAGATGGGCGGGGTGTACTGCTCGTAGGGACCATAAAATTGCCCATAGTAGTCGTCGTGCGCACGTTAAAAAAGGGAGTTCGCAATAAGTCTGATGCATCGAACAGTGAAAACATTCTCGACTAATTCAACAAAGCGTATATATGCAGCCAATTAATATCTTATTGCAACAAGACTAAGCTTGGGACACGCGGGCAGTTGCTGGGCTTGCTGCCCGCCTCGGAAGGCGGCCGCTACACAGAACGGCGAGCCAGCAGAAATACGGGATCGCGTGGCTGGGGACGCGGGCCGCCCACGATGGCCGCCAAATTACGACAGGGCAGGGAGAGTGTGAGCGGAGGAAGTTCTGGGCGAAGAGGTCAGGCATGAGGCGAGCAGCGCGTCTTGTAAATGATGTGTCTCACTAGAAAATTGCGTTTTTGTTTTGACAGGCGCGCCCTTGTGGGCTAGGATGCGGGCACTGAGAGGCCATTTTGGCCTAAGCGGATTTGGGAACCGCTTCGTTGAAGTGGAAGTTCTGCTCAAGGAACGCTTCCGGTGCCTGTTAACTGTGCGGATTATTTCTTCCAGCTGGGAAGAAATGCCGACAGGCGGGGCGTTTGAGCACGTCGTAGTGCAATCCTGACGCGAGTGGATGTTGAGTCGAGGAGTTGAACTCAAATTTGATTTGAGGGGGGATATCCATGCGGCGACTACTCTTCGCAGTCATGCTGACACTGGTTTTGGCAATGGGGGTGAACGCGCAGACGTTTCGGGGAGCGATCAACGGGACGGTGACGGATCCTTCGGGGGCGTCGGTGCCGGGTGCGCAGGTGCGTGCGATCGACACGGCCACGGGGATCGACCACACCACGGTAACGACGAGCGACGGCGAATTCTCCTTTCAGGACCTGCCGCTGGGGACGTACAAGGTAACGGTGGTCGCGAGCGGATTCCCGAACAATACGGTGGATAACGTCCAGGTGACAGCGGGGTCGATTTACACGCTGACGGTGAAGTTGTCGATGGCGCAGCAAACGACGGCAGTGGAGGTTTCGGCGGCGGCGGTAACGATTGATACGACCACGCAGACGCAAACCATGACGCTGTCGGATGCGGTAGTACAAGACGTGCCGCTGAACGGGCGGGATTTTACGCAACTGATCACCATATCGCCAGGATATGCAGGCTATGCGGTAGGCGGATTTGGGTCGCTCAACGGGACGCGTCCGAACCAGATGGATTGGCAGATAGATGGCGTGGACAACAACGATTTCTGGCACAACATTCCGGCGGTGAATCAAGGCGGCGTGTCGGGAATTGCGGGCGTGGTGATGCCGATCGATGCGATTGATGAGTTTTCGGCGCAGACGCAATCGAATGCGGAGGCAGGACGCAACGCTGGAGGAACTGTTAATTTGGCGTTGAAGTCCGGTACGAATGGGATCCATGGTTCGGCTTACTACTACAACCGAAATGAATTTTATGCCGCCTCGTCGCCGTTTTTCACGCCGAGCGCGCTGACGCCAAATCCACCGCGACTGCGGAATGAGAATTACGGCGGCACTGTGGGCGGGCCAATCATCAAGAACAAGACGTTCTTCTTTATCGGGTTCGAGAAGCAGGACTACATTATCGGGTTGTCGGGATTGGCTACGGAGCCCTCGACAGCCTGGGTGACCGATGCCCTGGCGTTGTTGAATGCGCACGGCGTTCCGGTGAGTCCAATTTCGCAGAATATGCTGGGCGCCTTATTCCCGGGCAACACCAGTACGATTCCGGGATTGTGGCCGTCGAAGATCGCGGGGCTTCCGGCGACGGTGAACAATTTCTTCAGCTCTTCGCCGTCAACGGGCTATAGTTACAACGGGGTCGCGAAGATCGATCACAATTTTAACGAGAAGAACCGGCTGTCGTTGCGCATGTTCATCGGGCAGGGGAGCCAGACGGCGCCTCTTGGAACCAGCACGGCGCTGGCGACGGCGAGCTCAAACTTGTCTTACTACTTCGAAAAAGCGCCGATTCACGTGCAGAACTATTCGGCGATACTCAATTCATCGTTGTCGCCACGATTGACGAACCAGATTTTGTTCGGCGTCAACTACTTCAACCAGACGTTCCGCGACGCGAACGCGAGCTTCGACACCAAGGCTATGGGCTTGTTCCAGAGTCCGGACGCGTTGATCGATGGCAAGCCGATTCTGGGCGCGCCGAACATCGCCATCACGGGTTTTGAGCAGGTAGGCATCACGCCTCCGGAAGGGCGCAACGACGTTACCGGAATGCTGACGGACATCGTCTCGTATTCCGTGGGACCGCACCAAGTGCGCTTTGGAGGGGAGGTACGTCAGGGTCGCGTGGATGAATTTTACTTCCGCCGCTCTCTCGGGAACTTTATCTTTGACGGAACGCAGGGGCCTTGGGCAGGGACATGTGCCACAGGGGACACGCAGTGCAACAGTACGCTGGCCCTGGCCGACTTCCTGGCGGGAGATGTGTCCACCGGCAATTTGACGGTGGGAGATTCGGAACGCAAGGTAACTGTAAATGCCTTCAGCTTTTTCGGACAGGATCAGTGGCAGATTACGCCCAAGTTGAACCTGAACCTTGGACTGCGTTACGAATACTTTGGGCCGCTACATAACGACAACAAAGACCTCGCGGTATTTGTCCCAGGGAAAGGCCTCGTCGTTCAGGGGAACGGGATCGATTCGATTTTCCCGCCGGACAGGAACAACTTCGCACCACGGGTCGGCTTTGCGTACCAGCCCACGAGAAGGAATGACTTGGTAGTGCGCGGTGGAATTGGAATTTACTACGACCAAATCAATATTAACCCGTTCCTGGACTATCGTCCGCCGAACAGCGCGGCAGATGGTCTGGAGGGTAACCCGGCAGGGCCGAGTCCGGTTTCCAGCTACAGCCTGACAGGATTCACGTGGCTGCCCAACACGTATATTTTCCCAGGCGTGACCACGTGCGTCAGCGGCAACCCGGTTACCGAACCGAGCTGCGCGAACGGCCCGTTTGGTATCTACGCGGTCGGCCAGAATTTCCGGACGCCTTACTTCTACAACTTCAACTTGCAGGTGGAAAAGACGCTGGGCAACTTCGCGGTGTTCCAGGTCGGATACGTAGGCAGCGCGGCCCACAAGTTGTCGGTGATGCAGAACATCAACCAGGTGCCGCTGGGTGGAGGTCCTCGACCGTTCGCGGCGCAATATCCGGCTTTCGGCGACATCAACCAGCTGAATAGCGCGGGTAATTCGAACTATAACTCGCTGCAAGCGACGTTCAAGATCAGGTCGTGGCACGGGCTGGACTCGCAGTTCGCGTACACTTATGGCCATGAGCTGGATGAGGTAACCGAGTATCGCGGAGTCATCCCACTGGACAGCACGAACCTGAAGGCCGAGTACGGAAACGGGGATTTCGATACCCGCAACAATTTCACGGCAACGATCGCGTACAGCATCCCGGGTTCGTCATGGGGACCGAAGATACTGACGCATGGATGGCAACTGAGCAGCTTGTTTTCGTTCCACACCGGACAGCCGTTCAACATCAACGGGGGGACAGAGCGTCCGGGCTACGACTTGATTGGAGATCCGTTTGCGGGGGTTTCCCATACGTTCTCCGCAGCGAATGGCGGCGAGCAATGGGTCAATCCAGCTGTGTTTGTGCCGGTCACTGGGCTTGGCAATCTTTCGCGCAACAAGTTCTACGGGCCGAGCTTCAAGGACGTGGACTTTTCGGTGTTCAAGAACATCCCCATTACCGAGCGGGTTAAAATCCAGCTCCGAGCGGAGATGTATAACTTGTTTAACCGGATCAACCTGGCGTCAGGAGCTGGCTCGGTTAGTGGTTCGAACGGCATAATCAGCGACACCATCGGAGACTTCAATGGAGCGCCGGGGCTTGGGCCTGGCGAACCGTTCAACATGCAGCTGGTGGGGAAGATCATCTTCTAAGGCCAGGCTCCGCCGCCGATTGGTTGCAATCGGTAGCGGACTCTGCGTCCGGAGCTAGTGTGGGTCGGAGCGGTTGAGATCCTTCGCTGCGCTCAGGATGACAACAACTTGGATAGAAAAGGGTTGGGTAGAAAAGGGGCTCGACGGGCAACCGCCGGGCCCTTTTCTTCTTGTGCCCTCCTTGGACTGGCTGGCATCGAAGAGATTGCGACACTGTAGGAGGGCTGCAGCGGGATGGCGGCCTGCGCTTTGACGTGCGTTTTCTATCATTTTAAGGAACGGGGAAGAGGGATTATGACGGAAGCAGCTCAAAAAACAGCCGTGGAGAGTCAAAAGCCGGAGACTTTTGCCGCCAAGGGATTCGCGGCGCGAAGTGCCAAATCTGGTCTGGCGCCATATAGTTTTCAGCGGCGCTCACCAAGGCCGCAAGACGTGCAGATCGAGATCTTGTATTGCGGCGTTTGCCATTCCGACCTGCACCAGACACGCGACGAGTGGCAGATGGTCATGCCGACGGTGTATCCCTGCGTTCCGGGGCACGAGATCGTTGGGCGCGTGGTGAAGGTCGGGCGGGATGTGAAGAAATTGAAGGAAGGCGACATCGCTGCAGTCGGGTGCATGGTGGATTCATGCCGGAAATGCGCGAATTGTCTTGCGGGCGAAGAACAGTACTGCGAGAACTTCATGACCTTGACCTACAACGGTGAGGACAAGATTCTTGGCGGCGTGACGTATGGGGGCTACTCGGACAGCATCGTGGTGGACCAGAATTATGTTTTGCGCGTGACCAATGGACTGGATCCGGCGGGAGCCGCGCCGCTGCTTTGCGCCGGCATCACAACGTATTCGCCGCTGCGTCACTGGAACGTTGGCAAGGGGCAGAAAGTGGGCATCGTGGGGCTCGGCGGACTGGGTCACATGGGTGTGAAATTTGCCAAGGCGTTCGGCGCGAATGTGGTGCTCTTCACCACGTCTCCCAACAAGACCGCGGACGCGGTGCGGCTGGGTGCGGATGAGGTGGTCATCTCTAAGAATGAAGCGGAGATGCAGAAACACGCCGGGAGCTTCGATTTTATTCTGGATGCGGTTTCGGCGGATCATGACCTGAACGCGTACCTGCAATTGTTGAAGCTCGATGGGACGATGACGCTGGTCGGGGTACCGGAAAAACCCGCGGCGGTGTACGGGTTCAATTTGCTGATGAAGCGGCGCCGCCTTTCGGGTTCGGCGATTGGCGGAATTCGCGAAACGCAGGAGATGCTGGATTTCTGCGCGGACAAGGGGATTACCGCGGACATCGAAATGATCAAGGTGCAGCAGATCAACGAGGCGTATGAACGGCTGCTGAAGAGCGATGTGAAATATCGGTTCGTGATTGACATGGCTTCGCTGCAGTAGGAGGCAGTATTGCGGCGCCTATTTGGCAGGGAAGGGCTCGACGGGCAACCGCGGGCCTTTCGTCTTTTTCAGGCGAAGGGGTTCGAGATCGTCAGGCTTCCGAATTGTTGCCCATCCTGAAAGTCTTCACTGTAAAGGGTGTCGCACTGGCCTTCGATTGCGGACGCAACGATCAGCGAATCGTACCAGGGCAAGCGGAACCTGCCTCCGATCCGCAAGGCCTCGCCATATAGAGCGGGTGAGGAATGGACCGACATTAGTGGACGAAAGGTTGCCGACAAATACTGTTCGGCGTCCGCGGTGCTCATCGGCTTTCCAAAACGGCGCAAAGCGACATTGAAGAACTCTTGCACCACTTGATAGCTCACGATTCCGGCGTGAGTCTCGATCGCGCGTCTAATCAGCTTGCTCGCCAGGGAAGCTTTTGCGGGTGAGCTAGCGTCGAACGAATATACGAAGACATTTGTATCCAGGAAGAATCTACCGCTCATTCATTTCGTCCCGAGTGAAACGCCGGCCCGCCTGGACGTGTTTTAGACGCTTCATCAGAGAGTCGTATTCCTGCGTGCCGCCATCTTGAGCGGTGAGCTGTTCCAGCCATTCGCGGAACATGGCGTTGAGGGTCTTATGGCGGGATTTGGCCAACAGGCGAGCTTGCTCGATAAGCTGTTCATCGGCGCTTAGGGTGATGTTTTTCATCCGAGAGTAGTGTACACGAGATTCGTGTAGCAGGACAATGATACGGGTTGGCTGGCCGGGCTGAAGCCCGGCGCCTACAAGCGAGTTACACAGGCGGGTATTCTGGTAAAGTGCTGCGGCTGGGTCGTGTGGGGGCGTGATCCGGCTAATCCAGTGAAATTGGGTGAAATTGGGGTTCCGCGCTCCTGCTGACTGGCCAAAAGTGACCCGGACGCTATAAATTGGGGCATTGGCACGGCTTGTTGGGCTTGTGTAAGTTTTTCATGCTCCGCTGCGTACTAGTCTATGGATGCGCCGAGACCAGATCGGATGAGCGCGCCGGGGAAGACGGAACCGACGGAGGCTGTTGCACGGGCGCGGGCCGGGGATGCCGACGCCTGGGGCGACCTTTACCGCGAGTTCGCGCCCGCAATATTCCGATTTTGCCGGAGGGCGCTGCCCACGCGGGAAGACGCGGAAGACGCCACCATGGAAATCTTCATGAAGTTGCGAGACAAGTTGACCCAATACGACGAGACGCGATCCTTCAGCGCGTGGTTATACAAGGTGGCGGCGAATCATTGCTGGGACCTGTTGCGGCGGCGGAAGATCCGTCAGGACAAAGAAACCGATGACGTGGCGGACGTGCCCCTGGAGCATCCGGACCCCAACCAGCTGGATCGAATGATCGAGCAGAGCACGAGTGATGAAGTGCGGCGGGCGCTGGCGAAGCTGGGGCCGCGAGCGCGCATGGCGCTGGTGATGCGCTACTACTCGGATATGAGTTACGACGAAATTGCCGATGCGTTGGGTGTGCGGCGCGCCTTTGTGGGCGTGGTGCTGCTGCGCGCGCGGCATGAACTGCGACAGGCGCTGGGTGACACCGGAGCGCTGGCCGCGGGAGGAGCATTGTGAGCGATAGAGACAATCCGGCGGATAACCGGGCGTCGGGCGATCGTCAATCAGACGAGCGGGCGACGAAGCATCTTGACGAAATGGTTTGCCTGCTCTATATCGAGCGGCAACTGGACCGGGCACGGGCGCAAGAGGTTTCGGCGCACGCGCAGGATTGCAATCAATGCCGTACGCTGTTGCGCGCGATGGAGCGCGAGTCCCGGCTGTTGACGCGGGCGATGTTGGAGGAAGATGAAGCGCTGCCGGCGAGGCTGGCGCACTTCCAGGAGCGGGCGCGGAGGTCGATGCAATGGATTTGGGGAGTGGCATTTGGTCTGGCGGCGACGGGCGTGTATGCGCTGTACACGGGGTACATCGAGCCTTGGGAGCAGCAATTGACGCAGGCGGGGTTCGGGAGCACGAGTTTGCTGAATCTGCTGATTTTTCAAGGTGCGTTTTGGAAAGGGTGGCAATCGGTGATCACTCTGCTGGAGGTGGTGGCGATGCTCACACTGAGTGGCTTCGGCCTGGCGTTCTTCCGGCGCCGGTTGCGGCGCGGGTCGACGGCGCTGGCACTGGTGCTGACCGGGTTTTGCGCGGTGGGAGCGCTAATGATGCCTGCGGCGGCGTCGGCCCAGGACGTGCGCAGAGGCGACACCACGGAAGTGCGCTCCGGGGAAACGATCAAAGGCGATATCTTTATATTTAGTCACCACACGCGGGTTGACGGGACCGTGGACGGCGACGTGTACCTGTTCACTCAGGATGCCAACGTAGGAGGCCATGTCAAGGGAGACGTCATTGCGTTTGCGCAATCGCTGCGCGTAACCGGCGATGTGGATGGAAATATTCGAGCATTCACGAACAATCTGACGGTCACCGGGAACGTCACGCGGAATGTACTGGCCTTCCAGGAGATTATCAATCTGGATCCATCCGGGAAGGTTGGCGGCAGCCTGACGGCGTTTGCGCAGAGTTTGAATCTGGACGGGCAGATCGGGCGCAACGTGCTGTTTTTCGCGCAGCACAGCGCAATCTCAGGGACCGTTGAGGGCGGGATTAGCGGAAGAGGGGAAAGCCTGCGGATCAATGGTTCGGCCAAAGTAGGAGGGCCGATTCACATTGAGGGAGAGAATCCACCGGACGTTTCCAGCGATGCGAAATTGGCTTCCCCAGTCAGCTTCAAGAAAGTTGAGCACAAGCCGAAGTACGAAGAGGGCGGCTACTATGTGTGGCAGGTGATTTGGGCCGCGGCCTTTGTGCTGTTTGGGTTGGTGCTGTTCCAGGTGATGCCGGAGTTTTCCAAAGAGGCTACGGACAACGTGGAGCACTACGGTGCATCGTTTGGGCTTGGGGTATTGGTATTTTTTGGGGTGCCCATTGCGGCGTTGATCGCCTGCGCGACGGTGGTGGGATTGTTCATCGGAATTTCGACGTTTTTCTTGTGGTATGCGGCGCTGTATTACGCGCAGATTATCGTGGGGGCCCTTGTAGGGCAATGGTTGCTGGGACGCACGAGGGAGACTTGGCCGCTGATTGGGCGGATGGCGGTTGGGGTCGTGATCGTGAGGTTGTGCACGACAGTGCCGCACATCGGAGGATGGGTGAAGTTTGGCGTGATGTTGTGGGGTATCGGGGCGATTTCGCTGGCACTGTACAGGCGATTCCAGCCGGCTATATCGGCAGGATTGCCTGGTGCGCCGGTGGTGCCGACGCCGCTGCCGCCGAATACGACGATTGGTGGGGCAGTGCCTGCCTGAGATAACTGGGTGAAGAGAGGATGCGCTTAAGCGCGCCTCGACATGATGCGCGGCACAAAATCAAGCGGCCCGGTCCGAGTATTCGGATCGGGCCGCTTCATTTTTATTTGTATCGAGAGCCGAGGGTTCTAAGTCACCGTCAGTGATGCGGTCACCTGGTGCGTCAGGGTGCCTGAGGTGCCGGTAATCGTAATCGTGTAGACCCCCGCAGGCGTACCTTTGTGAGGCAAGCCGCTGCAGCCTGCCTGAGATAGCGCCAGAAGTGCGGCGAAGGCCCAGGCGAGTCTCTTGGAGGCGGGCTGACGGCGCACGATCAAGGCTGCCATTAAGATCAATGCGAACAAGACAGACCAGCCGGCGATTGGATAACGCGGACCCGGACGGAACAAAACGATCGGTGGCGGGACCATGGTCCGTACCGTGGTTACGACTGAGCCACTGGAGGTGGCGCCGCTCGCGGTGGGCGTCACCGAGACAGGGGTCAGCATGCAAGTGGAGTCCACGGGGGCGCCCGTGCAGCTTAGGGCGACCGGGGTGGTATAGCCGTTGAGACCGGTGACCGTCACGGTATAGGCGGCGGTGCTGCCGGCGGCAACGTTGGCGGACTGCGGCGATACAGTGAGGCTGAAATCGGGGTTGTTGGTGATTCCAGTTCCGGAGAGTGCCACAGTTTGCGGGCTGTTGGGGTCGCTGTCGGCGACGCTCAGGCTAGCCGTGGCCGGGGAAGCGACCGTGGGGCCAAAAGTGACATTAATCCCGCAGTTTGCGCCGGCGGCCAGGGTCGTGCCGCAGGTGGTGGTCTGCGCGAAGGATGTTGCCGATGCGCCAGTGATTGAGATGGCGATGCCGGTGAGGGTGGAGGTGCCATTGTTGGTCAGAGTGGCGGTTTGCGCAGCGCTAGTGGTGTTGATGTTCTGGTTGCCGAAAGTGAGCGTCGCAGGCGTGAGTGAGACCAGGCTGGGGGCGGCGGTGCCAGTGCCCGTGAGCGGCACGGTCTGGGGGCTGCTGGGATCGCTGTCCGCGATACTAAGTGTGGCGGTCTCGGTGGCTACCGTTGTGGGTGTGAAGATCACGCCGATGGTGCATGTTGCGTTCACGGCTAAGGTCGTGCCGCAGGTGGAATTTCCCTGACTAAAGTCCGACGCATTGGTTCCGGTGAATGAAATTCCCGTGATGGACAGGAGGTTCTTTGTCAGATTCGCGAGGGTAACCGTTAGCGTGGGGCTTGGCGTGCGGACGACCTGGTTCCCGAAAGCGATCGAGAGTGGCGCAGTCAAGACACCAGTGGCTGCAGTCGGAGAAAGCTTCACAACGAAGGGCCCACCGGTTTTGAATGTGGTCTGGAAGGCGCCCGGAGTCACTGGGAAATTGGCTGAAGCGGTGAGGCCGGTAATGTAGACGTTGGGGGTGGAAGGGGAATCGATGGCGATGGCGGTCCCGTCATCACCGTTGTTACCGCCGTAGTAGGTAGAAAACGTCAGGCTGGAGCCGGTGGGATCGAGTACGGTAACGAAGGGATTCTGATTAGGGCCAGAGTGCGTAAGTTGCGGAGCTCCGGGCAAGACCGGGAAGTTCTGGGAGTCGGTGCTGCCCACAAGGTAGGCGTTACCGACAGCGTCGACAGCGATGCCCCCGGCCTCTTCAAAATTCACTCCCCCAAGCAACGTCGAGTAGACCAGCGAGCTGGCCAGTGATTTTGTCGTATCAAAGCGTGCGATAAACACAACCTGGCTTTTATTTGTTGGTGTGGTCTGGAAGGCGCCCGGGGTGGTGGGAAAATCGGCGGACTCGGCGTTGCCGATAACGTAGGCGTTAGAGTTCAGGTCCAGAGCGATTCCAACGCCGTTGTCTCCAAGACCGAGTTGGCCTGGATTGTTGGTGGCGGTACCACCCAAATAGGAGGAATAGACGAGATGGTCGGGTGTAGTCGTATCGATTTGGGCAATGAAGGCGTTGCCGGCAGTGCCCTTCATGGCGGCTTGAAAGGCATTGGTGGACGTTACGGGGTAATCTGGCGACTTCGTTTGACCGGTAATATAGGCGTTGAAGTTGGCATCGACAGCAATACCATGGCCGATGTCGTAGACCGAACCTCCTAACAAGGTCGAGTAGACGAGTGAAGCGGAACCGCTTTTGGTGGTGTCGATCCGTGTGACGTAGGCCGTGGGGTTGCCCGTTTTTGTGGAGGTTTGAAGGGCGGTCCCGGGGGTAGTCGGAAAATCGTTCGAGGAAGTGAAGCCAGTAACGTAAGCGTTCGCATTGCTATCCAGAGCGACGGCGTAGCTAGCGTCTCCCACGGAGCCACCCAGATAGGTGGAGTAAAGGAGCGTCGAGCCAGTGGGATCCAGCTTTGAGAGGTAACCGCTACTGAAATTGTTTTTGTTGACGATTTGAAGTCCGCTGGTGGTGAACGGGAAATCGACGGAGTGCGTGACACCAACGACATAGACGTCACCGCTCGCATCCACCGCAACAGCGTCCGTGACGTCCCCTTCCCCGGTTTTCCCGGTACCGCCCAGGTAGGTGGCAAAGACTAACGCCGTGCCGTTACCGTTTAGTTTTGCGACATATCCGCTAGCCCCTGAAGGGTCCTGGTTAACGTTCTGGAAGGCCCCGGAGGTCACCGGAAAGTCCGTGGCACTTGTAGACCCGACGATAATGGCGTCGCCGGTTAAATCTACCGCGATGCCGTTGCCGAATGTGGCGCCGGTGGATCCGCTGAGGAAAGTTGCATAGTCGACCACCGGATCGATTACGAGCGTTTGGCGAGAATCATACGGACCAACCTGGATGCCGAGCACGCCGGAGCCGCGTAGGACGTAGTTTGCGGCGACTTCCTGGCGGCTGCCGTTGGTTTCCTGATAGGCGAGCGGTTGGTGGAGCGACAATTCACCGGCGGCGGTAGTGATAATGGCGTCTCCGCGGGAGTTCACCTTCAGGGTGTCGGCGCCTTCGATGCGAACTGCAATCTGGTGAGCATCGGCGCCCGGGGCGACGATGTAGTCTGACTCCAAGTGCCCCTGATTGCCGTAGTAGATGAGGTCCACGCCAGGGTACACGCCGTCGTATTTCACCCGGGCGAACTGCGGAACATTGCGGTGCCATTTGGCGGGATCATTGCCAACGAAATAGTTGCTGTGACCGGGCTGAATTTCGAGGCCGTGAACCTTGGGGCGCGGGTTCGAACTCGCCAGCGTGAGACGCACAGCAACACTGCCGGTCGTTTCGGAGCCAGCGGGGTTCGATGGGCCAGCGAGTTTGCTCGCGTTGCTCTTTGAAGCCATATCCAGGCGCAGGGTCGCTTCCTGGTCCGTTAGAAAGACCGTGTAGCCGGCGCCATGCGCCAAAAAGCGTACGCGCGAGTCCGTTTGTCCGGAATTTTCTTCGAAGCTCAGTGGCAACTTGCCGTAGGCGTCAAGAATGGCGTTGTGCCTAGCGGCGTCTAGCGCTGAAGCAGGAAGCTTGGCGGCAGCCTTCGAATCTGCGATATGTCGCCGGACAATTGCGAATGCGAGGATGGCGAGGCAGGTCACGCCCATTGCGAAGAGCAAACGTTTCATCGAATCCCCCACTTCGTGGACTCCTGCGAACCCAAGTTCGCGCACAATTGGAGGTAGAGTCCCGTACATTGACTGTACGCGGTTGTGGCGTGGAATATGGTTTGAACCCCAGGTGTATTGCTCAAAATTTCAATGGCCAACTGAGGACAGATCCTGGGCGACAGCGGGTGGACATCGGGCCCTGAGCGCGTGTGCTATCGTTAGCGGTGACGCGCCGCTGCGAGCAGGCGGTGCGCGGAAAGAATCACTTTGGCCAAGCGCGGAACGGCGACATCGAGACGGCGGGAGAGTGCAGCGACGCTAGCGAAATGCGTTCCGGCGGAGCGTGTTTACGCGCCATTCGACGAGGACTTGCCGCGGCGGCGAGAAGTGGCTCAGACGGTGAACGATACGGGCTCTGCTTCGGGGGAGAATGCTTCCGGGCCGGGGCCGGCCATGCACGAGGTTTTCGGACCGGGCGGGCTTCTAGAGCGCAGCATGATTGGCGGGTACGAGCATCGCGCTGCTCAGTTGGAAATGGCGGAGTTGGTGCACGATGCGTTCGCCGCGAAGCACCACGCCGTTGTCGAGGCGGGAACCGGGACGGGGAAGACTCTGGCGTATCTGTTGCCGGCGATTTGCAGTGGGCGGCGGGTGGTCATTTCCACTGCCACCAAATCGCTGCAAGAGCAGCTGTATCAAAAAGATATTCCCTTTCTGCAAAAGCACTTTGCGCCGGAGCTGAAGGTTGCGGTGATGAAGGGGAGGTCGAATTTCCTGTGTCGCGTCAAGGCGCACCAGATGGCGGATCAGCCGATGCTGAAGGGGCTGGAAGAGATCGACGCTTTCCGGCAAATTGGCGATTGGGCGAAGCTGACGGAGACAGGCGATCGGGCGGAACTTACGTTTTTGCCCGATGATTCCGATTTGTGGACGCGGCTGGATGCGCGGCGGGATACCTGCTCGGGCCAGAAATGCGCGGAGTTCAATCAATGCTTTGTGACAGCGATGCACCAGCGGGCGAAAGACGCTGACCTGATCATCGTGAATCACCACCTGTTCTTCGCGGATTTGGCGCTCAAGCAAGACGATTTTGGCAGCATCCTGCCGGAATACTCCGCGGTGGTGTTTGACGAAGCGCACGAGATGGAGGATGTGGCCAGCGATTATTTCGGGCGGCAAATCTCGAACTACCGGTTTGAGGAGTTGGCCCGCGATGCTGACCAGACGTTGCGCCTGCTACGGTTGGGGTCAGCGGCGCTTTTGCGCCGGACGCAGCGGATCCGCGAACGAGGGCGCGCGTTTTTCGACAGCTTTCCGGCGCGCGACGGGCGTTTTCCTTTTTCGCGGGCCGAACGCGAGTCATTTCTCGAGCAGCACCGCGAAGCCTACGACGCGCTGGCGACGGCGCTGAAGGGACTCGAAACTGAATTTGCGGCGATGACGCAGAAGCCCGAAGAGCTTACGCGGATTGCGCGACGGAGCTTCGAGCTGCGCCAGGAACTGGCATTTCTGTTCGAGTCGAACGAGCGGAACTTCGTCTATTGGTACGAGCGCCGGAATAAAGGCGTCTTCCTGGCGGCCACGCCAATCGACGTCAGCCAGATTCTGCGCGAGCGTCTATTCGAGAAATTCGACACCGTGGTGCTTACCTCGGCGACGCTTACGGTCGGCGGGCGCTTCGAGTACATTCGCCAGCGCGTGGGATTGGACCACACGAAAGAGAGCGCGTTACCCCCCGAGTTTGATTGGGCGGAGCAAGCCCTGCTGTACATGCCGCGAACCATACCCGACGTTCGCAATCCGGGCTTTGCGCCGGCCGCAGCGGACGAGATCGTCAAGCTGCTGGAGCTAACCCAGGGACGTGCGTTCTGTTTGTTCACCAGCTATTCGCAGATGAAGGATTTGTTCGAGCGAGTGCGTAACCGGGTATCGTTTCCGCTGTTATTGCAGGGGACGGCGCCACGGTCGCTGTTGCTGGAGCGATTCAAGAACACTCCGGGGGCGGTATTGTTTGCGACTTCGAGCTTCTGGCAGGGCGTGGACGTTCCGGGGGACCAGCTTTCTTGCGTGATAGTGGACCGGCTGCCGTTTGCGGTGCCTAGTGATCCGATTGTTGCAGCGCGGGTTAGTGCTTTGCAGGAGGAGGGGCGCAACGCGTTTGCAGAATTTCAGGTGCCGGCGGCGGTGTTGGCTTTGAAGCAGGGGTTTGGGCGGTTGATTCGCACGAAGACGGATCGCGGGATTTTGGCGCTGCTCGACAGCCGAATCGAGAGGATGCCTTATGGTAAGATTTTTTTGGAGTCGTTGCCGAAGTACGCGACGACGCATGAATTGGGGGACGTAGAGCGGTTTCTGGGGAAGAAATAGGCCTGGGTCTACGGCTAAGTGCGGGGAGCTTCGTGCTTTGGTTTGTGTCTGGGTTTCGTCTAAACCCGCCCCTCTGGTCCCTCGAAGCTCAGGGTAGAAGAGGGCGGCCCGCAGACTTCTTGGCGATGAGTTGCGCTCCCCTAGAGGGGGCGCCTACATTTGGCGGAGGGCGGCGGCTGTCGACGCTGAGGGGAAGCGAATAGGAATGTTTCAAGTTAGTGTCGAAGAGACATTTTCGTCGGGGCACGCGCTACGCGGTTATCGCGGGAAGTGCGAAAACGTGCATGGGCACAACTATCGGGTGCGCGTTACGGTGGAAGGGCCGCAATTGGATTCGATCGGGCTGCTATGCGACTTTACCGAGCTCAAGCGCGTGTTGCGCGGAATTATCGGGGTGCTGGACCACCAGTTCATCAACGATCTGGAGGCGTTCCGCACGGTGAATCCGTCCGCGGAAAATCTGGCGAAATATTTTTACGATGAGGTGACCCGACAATTAACGGGGTTGCCGGCCGGGGCGCAGGTTACGGACACGATCGTATGGGAAACGGATACAGCCAGCGCGCAATACCGGCCTGGCGTTTAGTCGAGGCGGACAATTTCAGCGTCAGCAATAGGGAAAGAATGAATCGAGCCATCTATATCGTTATGATCCCGGTCCTGCTGGTGGCGTTGGGCTACATACTAGTTTTTCGGTCTGTGGGCCTCGCACCGGGATATGCGCGATTGATCATCGCGGTGACGGTGTTTTTCCTGGCGATCTGGTGGCTGGCCCGCAGGACGGCGCGCGCAAAGTCTGGACGCCAATAAGAATTAAGAGCGCAGGTCATGTTCATCACCGAAATATTCAAGTCGATTCAGGGAGAAGGAACCCGCGCTGGCCTGCCGTGTGTCTTTGTGCGGCTCACCGGCTGCAACCTTCGTTGTACCTGGTGCGACACCGCATACGCGTTTCACGGCGGGAAGAAGATGAGCGTAGAGGAAGTGTGCGCGCGGGTGGATGAGTTGGCCGGCCGCGGAGATGCGCGGCACGCATCCACCGCCGCTGTGCCGTTGGTGGAGTTGACTGGCGGCGAGCCGCTGCTGCAGGAAGAGATTTATCGCCTCGCCGATGTTCTGCTGGCGGACGGTTACATCGTGATGATCGAAACGAGCGGGGAACGGTACATCGGACGGTTGCCGGAGGCGGTGATCAAGATCGTCGACGTGAAGTGTCCGGACTCCGGAGAGGCGGAGACGTTTGAGGTTCGTAACCTCGAAGCGCTGGGCCCGGCCGACGAGGTGAAATTTGTCATCTCTACGCGGCGCGACTATGAATTCGCGCGGGAATTTGCGGCGAAATATCGGCTGGCCGCGCGCGTCCGGCAGGTGCTGTTTTCGCCGGTGTTCGACGATCCAGAAGGTAAGTGGCAGGGGTTGGAGCCGCGGCAGTTAGTGGAGTGGATACTCGCCGACGGGCTGCCAGTGCGGTTGGGATTGCAGCTGCACAAATTTGTCTGGCACCCGGCGACAAAGGGCGTCTAGGGAAAAAATCCTGGGCCGGCTCGAATGACAGGTCTTGCCGAAAATAAAATGACCGATTCACGTAAAGCGATCGTGCTCCTTAGTGGTGGGATGGACTCCTGCGTCAGCGCGGCCATTGCCCGCGAACGACACGGGGCCGGCAATATCGCATTGCTTCACGCTGGATACGGGCAACTCACGCAAGATCGTGAACGCCGCGCCTTTACAGAGATCGCCGATTTCTACGGCGTGCGGCAGCGGCTCATCGTGCAACTGGATCATTTTCGCGCGATTGGTGGCTCCGCGCTGACGGACAAAAACATAGCTGTGCCGGAAAACCAACTCAACGCTTCGGCTTCGCAGGGGAGCAGTATTCCGGTCACTTACGTGCCTTTTCGCAACGCGCATTTTCTGTCGGTCGCGGTGAGCTGGGCGGAAGCGATAGGAGCCGGGGCGATTTACATCGGAGCAGTGGCGGAAGACAGCTCCGGATACCCTGATTGCCGGCCGGAGTACTATCGCGCGTTTCAAAATGTGATTCGTGAAGGGACGCGGCCAGAGACGGAAATTGAAATCGTGACGCCGGTGATCACGCTGAAGAAAAGCGAAATTATCCGGCGCGGCAGCGAGCTGGGGGCGCCGCTGCATCTAACCTGGTCGTGCCATCAGGGGGAGGATACGGCGTGCGGGGCATGCGACAGTTGCTTGTTGCGGCTGAGGGCGTTCGCCGACGCGGGAAGGAAAGACCCGATTCCGTACCGTCTGAGTGTGGCCGCCCGTTGAGCTTGGATTCCGGCGTAAATTAGGGATAATAGGGCGCATGCCGCCCCGGGGGACTTCGGGTAGGAGTCTGTCCGTGACAAAAGGAGATCAGCATGAAGCTATTTGATTCGGCCGCCCTGCGGTCATACGCGAAGAAATCAGGTGTACGCGTCGCGATGGTTATTGCGGTGCTGCTGTGCACGATGGCACCGCGCGCTGCGGCACAACTCGACGGCTCGCTGAGCGGCAACGTTGTTGACGTCGCTGGGAAGCCATGGGCAGAGATGGTGATCGATGCGGTGAGCGATCAGGGCGCGAAACTTACAACCAAGACAGACAAGGATGGAAACTACTCCTTCCGCAATCTGCGCGCGGGCGTCTACACGGTCACGATTGAACTTCCTGCGCCCAACAAGCCGTACGAATTCGCGCAAGTTCACGTGTCGAGCGGCGCAGAGACGCCGAAGGTAAACGCCAACTTCAAAGACATTATGTCGAAGCAGGGTGCGGCCGCCGTAGAAGCGCAGAAAAAGCAGGAAGAAGAGAAGACGAAGTTTCAGGGCATGAAGCAACATTTCGATGCGGGTGTTGCGGCGCTGGCGCAGGCGACTCAAGCGAAGGCGGACTTGGCCAAGGCTCCAGCGGATCAGCGGGATACGCTGAAGACACAGGTGACGGACTTCTCCGGGAAAGCGGTAACGGAACTGGAAGCTGCAAAGGGCGCGGCACCCGAGAAAGATCCCAACCTGCATCTAATCTGGGCGAGGTTGGGGGATGCGTATGACACCGCGGGCCGCGCGGATGATGCGGCGAATGCGTACAAGCAGGCGGTCGCGTTGAAGCCGACGGCCGCGTACTACAACAATCTTGGCGGCATCCTGGGACGCGCCGGCAAGATTGATGACGCGATGGCCGCGTACGCGAAGAGTGCGGAGCTCGATCCCACAAACGCCGCGCAAGCGTATCGGAATGCCGGAATCACCATGTACAACGCGGGCAAAATGAAAGAAGCTGTCGAGCCACTGAAGAAGGCCACGGAGCTTGATCCGAAGAGCGCGCAGGCGTGGTACTTGCTGGGCGCTTCACTAGTTGGGGCGATGGAGTACAAGAAAGTGGGCGACAAGATGGAAGTGGTGGTTCAGCCGGGTACCGTGGAGGCTTACCAGAAGGCCGTGGAGCTTGATCCTAAGGGGCCATATGGGGAGCAAGCCAAACAGGGGCTCGATGCGCTTGCGCAGATTGCTCCGGGAATCGACACCAAGACTAAGGTGAAAAAGAAGTCCTGATCGACGATCGGATCTAGTTTTGGGCCAGCTCCGCAATGAGCTGGCCCTTGTTTTTGTGTGCCGAGCATGTTCAACAGCCTGGAGGTGCAAGTCCTCTTCACAACCTGATGGAGGTGAAGTGATAGCGAAGCGCAAAGGCGTCACCGTGAGGTGGGGTCCGAAAGAAGCGCGGAGCAAAA
>Ga0210399_10000375_pt1 | contig 35811 bp, 32 predicted proteins | sample IncBWC14MmetaG_FD_150865 | JGI IMG/M metagenome (GOLD analysis project Ga0210399, IMG submission 150865) | Forest soil microbial communities from Barre Woods Harvard Forest LTER site, Petersham, Massachusetts, United States - Inc-BW-C-14-M | ecosystem: Environmental > Terrestrial > Soil >... | reverse complement strand
CCTGGTTGCGTCCATAGACAAACTCACGAAACATGCCGGCGTTCCCATTCCACCGAACCGCATGTTCCTGATGGAAGCGAGCCGGAAAACGAACGCCATCAACGCTTACGTGACGGGACTAGGGGCCTCGCAGCGCGTAGTGATCTGGGATACCACTCTTCAAAAGACCTCGAATGACGAATCGCTCTTTATCGTCGGACATGAGCTCGGACATTATGTCCTTGGGCATGTTTGGCAAGGCTTTTTGCTGGGGGCTGGCGGGCTATTGCTAGCTCTCTACTTCCTGTTTCGGGGTTTGCACTGGGCGATGGACCGGTGGGCCAGGGAGTGGAAGCTCTACGGACAGGAAGATTGGGCTTCGCTGGTGGTGTTGCTATTGCTGCTGCAAGTGCTTTTGTTCGTTTCTTCGCCGGTCATCAGCGGCTACAGCCGCATGCAGGAACATGCGGCGGACGTTTATGGATTGGAAGTCATCCACGGGCTGGTCCCGGATTCGGAGGAAGTCGCCGCGCACGCGTTTCAGGTTCTCGGGGAGCTGGATTTGTCGGATCCAAACCCTCCGCCGTTTATTACTTTTTGGCTCTATTCGCATCCGCCGCTGGCGGAACGCTTGGTGTTCGCGCACAGCTACGATCCGTGGTCAAAAGGGGAAGCGCCGAAATACGTGAAGTAGCAGTTCATGAAGCTGGTCTTGCTCTATGGCGCGAAACGCGCCGACCCGTGCTTGCGGGCGAAAGCGGCTGCTTTGCTGCGGTTACCGCAAACGGCCATGGAGCACCAGCGGCGGCGCCGCGTGCGTGAATCGTCGTAGAAGAAAAGACCGCATTGCGGATTGGCGCAAAGCCGGAGGCGAGCGTGGGTTCCCTCGGTGATAATCTCAGCGCCGGATCGGGCGATTGCGGCGAGCAACCAGTCAAGGCCACCTTCGCGTGCGACGAATTCGATTTTCCAGGCGCTGTCCTGGCTAACTAGCTCATCGTGCCCTTCCGTGATGCGCAGGATTTCGTTTACCGGCTCTATCCATTCCCCCGCTAGGCGTTGCTTTCTGAGCATGGCCGTGAACACCTTGCGCAAAGCGATGCTGAGGCGCCGGGCCTTCAAGAGAAGAGCTTTCGCAGCCTGCGGGTCGATTTGCGGCAGGCCGAAAAGCTGGGCGCCGCGCTCCGTGGAGACAATGTTTGTGGAGTTCAGAAAATGGATAAGCCGTTCCCAGCAAAGTTCTCCGTTTGGCAGGGTGGCGTTGACGAAGTCGGCGGAGAGCCGCCCCCCAAGCAAAGGCAGGTGCGAAGCGGATCTGGGCATCCCCGGAGCCTCCCTGGACTGGCAAAGAACACCAAGAAGCTTGGAACCATATAACCCGTATAGCCTATCACAATGGTTATTACAAGAAAAACGCTCTCAGCCCTTGTTTTGCGGTAACCCTTTGCAGAAAATGAAATCTGATGTGCTGGCAGGTAGAAAACGACTATGAAACACCTATTCGCAGGTTTGATGCTCATCTCGGCAAGTCTGCTAGGGGCTGCCGCTTTGACTCGGCCACAAGCACAGGCTGTTTCGGGAATGCCGCAGACTTCTCGCACACCCGTAGTAGTCGAATTGTTTACCTCCGAAGGCTGCTCCAGCTGTCCTCCCGCCGATGCCTTGCTGGCTCGATTGGCCGACGAGCAGCTTGGCAGCAACGTACAGCTGATCGCTTTGGAAGAGCACGTCGACTACTGGAACGGTTTGGGCTGGGTTGATCCCTTTTCTTCGCGAGACTTGACGTCGCGGCAGAATGTTTATGCTGACGCTCTCGGAAACAGGAATGCATATACGCCGCAAATGGTCGTGGATGGGACCGTGGAGTTCGTGGGGAGTCGCACGAACCAAGCACGACAGACGATTCTGAAGGCCGCAAGCACTACAAAAACCCCGGTGATCCTGGCGCAAGGCAACCCCAACGGGACAGGCGCCGTAAATTTTTCTGCCAAGGTCAGCAAGCTGGATGGAACAGCGGGACGTGAGGCTGCGGAGGTGTGGTTGGCCATCACGGAAACGGGGTTGCACTCCGCGGTGAAAGGCGGCGAGAACGCTGGTGAAGATCTCCATCACGCCGCCGTGGTGCGCTCCCTGCGCAAGATCGGCGAAGCTAAGGCTGGGGGCGAAACTGCTTTTGCTGCAGAAACAAGAGTTCTCCTCGAGAAACAATGGAACCGCGAGAACTTGAGGGCCGTGCTCTTCGTGCAGGAGAAAAAGAGCCGGCGGATTCTTGGCGCCGCGGAAATTCGCATCGCAGAATAAAGCTGGAAACCACTGCAACTAGTCTGGAGATCAGGCTGCAAGGCATATTTCATTCAGCCGAATGACTCGTCTCATGTACCATCGAACCCAGGCGGGAAAAAAGGAATTCAGCCCGAATTGTTTCGCTCGACAGGGTTCTGTCAGGGTGCTGCGGTCGATCCAGCACCGCCCCTCTTGAGAGCGATGCAGCGTGCGGCCATCCTTCCCTGAGGTGAGCGTTGGAAATTGAAACCGCAAGCGGCTCTTCGCCAACTCCCCCTGTTCTCGCCCGGCCATCCCAAGGCCTCCTCGAGAAAGTTTTTCTGAATGACGAAGAACTACGGACGATTTGGCGGGTGCTGCTCTACGGCTTGTTCTGGATCACCTTTTCCTTTGGGCTGGGGCTCCTCGCTATTGAATTATTCGGATTTCCCGCCAATCCATTTTCCCCGCAGAGTTTTTTGCGGGAAGATCTCCTGAGCTTCCTGGCTGCGCTCGGTGCCGCGCTGGCGATGGCACGACTCGAGCGGCGCCCCGTGGACGATTATGGGTTGCCCTGGAAACGGACTTTTGGAAAATTATTCTGGCAAGGATGTTTCCTGGGGCTCGTTGAAGTGACCGTGCTCGTCGGCTTGATTGCAGCGTTTGGTGGATATTCGTTCGGCAGAGTTTCCTTGCATGGCCTGGAAGTAGCCCGGTGGGGCGTGGTTTGGTTCGTGACCTTCGTTGTCGTCGGTCTTTCGGAAGAATATTTGTTCCGCGGCTACACGCAATACACATTGGCACGAGGGCTTGCCTTCTGGCCGGCGGCAATATTTCTTTCCGTTGTGTTCGGCGCCGCGCATCGTTGGAATCCTGGCGAGAGTTATATGGGAGTTGCGGGGGTGGTCGCCACCGGGCTCCTTTTCGCTTTCACCCTGCGAAGGACCGGCAACCTCTGGCTCGCCGTGGGTTGGCATGCGAGCTTTGATTTCGGAGAGACGTTTCTCTATTCCGTCCCCGATAGCGGCATGCTTTTCGAGCATCACCTTTCCAGCGCGACGATGCACGGAGCGACGTGGCTGACCGGCGGAACGGTGGGGCCAGAAGGCAGCGTCTTCAGCTTCCTGACCATGGGGATTATGGCCATGGCGGTTCATTTTCTTTTCCCTGCAACGCAAACAGAGCCCGCGCAGAACTAAGGCCAGCAGCAAATTAATGGACGAGTTCGGAGGCCAGCACCAGACGAACGCCTTGCGCTTGTGCTTGCGGCAAAACCTCGCGCAACGCCTGAAGCGTCGCGGGGTGAGGATGGCCGATCGCCAAGGCCTCGCTCTTCTCGCGGGCGCTGCGCAAAGCAAGTTCCAGCTGTTTGCGGACCGCGGCTACTTCGGCGATGTCGTCGAGGAAAGGGACGTTTCGGAAAGCCGACGGAACGCCAAAGTCCTGCGCTTTGTCGTACGCCACCGTAGCAACGGTTGTGCGGCTGTCGACATAGAAGAGGTGATGGTCGCGGAGCACGGGCATCAGCTCATCCATAAGGGCGGCATCAGCAGTAGCCTGTGATCCTTGATGATTGTTGACGCCGGCGGCATCCGGAACATTTTGCAGAAATTGATTGACCAGTGCCGCGACCTCTGGGGCTGGCATGCCCGGACGGAGTTCCTGCCTTTCGGGCGTCTCGTTCGCGACCGATTGCATGGGAAGATGAAGCATTACCTGGAGTCCCAGGCGATGGGCTTCCTCCGCGATTTCCTCCGAGTGTTCATGATTCGGTAAAACAGAGATCGTGAGAGGATAACCCAGCGCGAAGACAGCTTCGGCTGCCGCGCGGTCGCTGCCGAGATCGTCGATGATGATCGCCAACAGAGCGCTCCCGGCTGTTCCACTGGAATTCTTGATCTCGACACCGGACACGAGTGGAGCGCGCGTCACGATTTCTATTTCAAGTGCCGGCAAACCTGCCCGCCGGAGCTTAAATTGAAGGAGATTCCCGGTTTGAATCGCAGGGTCCTGTGTCAGGTGATCTCGGGTCGCGGCAATATTGAGACTCTGTAGGAGTTTTGCCATCGCGGCACGGTTCGTATCCGCTGACAATGCATTCTTCAAAACAATCCGAAGGTAACCCGTGTTTCCGGATGATTCGACTGATACGCCTTGCCGAGACTTTATAACGGTTCCGGTAGGAACCGCCGAAGAGGCGGCCACCGTCAAGTCGCAGGTGATTTGGTGAATTTGGGCAGGCGTAAGCCGGTGCTCATCGCTCTTCTTGCAGCCAGCGGATAAGACCGAGAAAAGGGCACAAATTCCGACTAGCAAAAACCTAGCTGCACCATATTCTTTGGACCACCAGGAGGAAGTGCTTGCTGGAACCGAGTCAGGCTGCCGGGGCACGGAATACTAAGCAGCCTTTTTTACGGGAGCCTTCAACAAGTCGAGGGCACGATGAAAGATGGGATCTTCCGGTGAAAGCGGCCGCGGCCCCAGCCCGGGTTCCTTCTGGCCTTCGGCCGGAGTTGGCGCGGCCTCTTCATCGGGTGTATCGGAATCCTCTTCCGGAACGGCGCGCACTACTTCCGTGGGAGTCACGCCCTCTTCCATGATCGATTTGCCGCCGGGATTGTAGTAGTTCGCGACTGTGAGAATGAGTGCAGCGCCATCGTCCAGCGTAATTAGCTTTTGCTCGGAAGCCAGGCCAAACGTGCGTTCTCCAACCACGTCTCCGCGATGATTCGCGACGATGGCGGAAGCGAGGACTTCCGCCGCTCCCGACGTCGTAGCGTCAATCAACACGGAGACAGGATTCTTCCAAATCACTTGTTTGGGCTCGGCCGAAAACACTTGCGCCGAGACGGTCTGACCGCGCAGCGTGGTCAGGATGCCCGACAGAACAAAAAGACGAGCGGTCGAAATCGCTTCGGAAACCTGTCCGCGGCCGCATTCCCGGACATCCAGGATGACCTTGCGAATGCCCTGCTTTTCCGCGTCCAAGAGTCGATTGCGAACTTCATCCGCGCGACCTGCGTTCAGCGAGGGGATGCGCAAAACCAAGATGTCAGGATCCACTCTCTGGACGATGATCTTCGGGGCAAGCAACTTTTCGCGGACGATATCGACCTCCTCCGGTGTAGCCTTGCCGCGCCGGATCACTCCAACCTTGATTCCCGTGCCCGGCTGGCCACTGAGAAGATTCAGAGCTTGACCAACGGACATGTCGCGGGTCGTGAACCCGCTGATGGATTCGAAAATGTCGCCGCTGCGGATTCCTGCCTTGGTTCCCGGACTATCCGGGAGCACCGAGAGCACGATGACGTAACCGTAGCGCTTGCTGAGCGTCAGACCGGTCTCCGCCGTGCCGGCATTGGCGAGCTTTTTCTTGTACTCATCGTACTCGCGTGGAGTGAGGTAGCTGGACTGCGGATCGAGCGATTCCAGCATGCCATGCAAGGAACCGGCCGTCACCGTGCGCATGTTAGGGTCGTCGACGTAATCCTGCTGAACTTTCTGCAGAACCTCACCGTACACGGTTAGAGACTTATAGGCTTTCTCGTCCTGGGTGCGTCCGAGGAGGTGCCCGATGCCCGCGTAACCAAAGATAGCTACCGATAAGCACAGAATTCCGATACGAGCCGCTCGACTCATGCTCCACCCTTCCACAAGAAGCTACAATCTGAAATTATACCACCGTCAAAGAGTGGGACGCGCCGATAATCAAAAAGGGAGCCTTGGCAGGCGGGGGAGGGGCAGTGATCGCAACTTCCCGAAATGAGACACGCCGAAATCGCCAAACGTTGCGAAAATGCCACACCGGTTGGTGATTGGACACTTTATGTTCGTGTAAGCTATTGAAACTAAAGCACAAACTGGCAAGCCGTTGGTAGACAACATGCTAGTATAATAGTCGGGGTATGTTCCAAACTTCTATCGCGCGAGTTTCGAGCGCCGAGGGTGTGGGCCTCCACACCGGTGTGTTCGGTCACGTCCGCCTGGTGCCCGCGCCTGCAGAAACCGGTATCGTGTTTCGCCGCGTTGACCTAGACAATTTCCCCATCGAGGCGCAGGGTCATAACGTCGCTCGGGTCAGCTATGCCACCAGCCTCATGAAGCAAGGGGTTTTGCTTTCTACCACCGAGCACCTGCTTGCTGCCATCTATTCCTGCGGCATCGACAACATTTACATTGACATTGACTCCATCGAAATACCTATTCTCGACGGTTCCGCGGAACCCTTCATGCAGATGCTGGAACACTCTGGCATTCGCAAACTACGGCGGAAGCGGCGCTTTCTGCAAATCCTCAAGCCGCTGGAGGTCATCGAGGGAGACCGGCGGATCGGCATCTATCCCGCCGATGAGTTTCGTGTGCGCTGCTACGTGGATTTTCCGCACCCGCTGGTGGGCCAGCAGGAAGTGGAGATGCTCGTAGGGCCGGACACTTTCCGTCACCTTTTGGCGCGTGCGCGAACGTTTTGTTTCCAGCGCGACATCGAGCCGCTCAAGTCGATGGGCCTCATTCGCGGCGGCTCACTTGAAAACGCCATCGTTCTCACAGACGACGGCGTACTGAACGGTCCGTTGCGGTTCCCTGACGAGTTCGGGCGGCACAAGGCATTGGATCTGATTGGCGATCTCGCGCTGGCAGGCTTGCCGCTTCTCGCTCGCGTCGAGGCACATAAGGCCGGCCACGCCCTCCATACCCAGCTGGTCAGCCGCCTTTTGGCCGATCCATCGCTTTGGACCATCACCACCGGTGAGACCGTCCGCTCCGAAACGGAGGCCTACCTGACCGCCCTTTCCCCGGCCCCTGCTACTGATTAGCGATTCGCCGCGTCGTAAGTAACCCTCCGTTGCGAAATTGCCGCTGCTCCCGCAGAATGGGCTCGAAACCATGTCAAACAATGATTTGGCCATTGTGATTCTTGCGGCCGGTAAAGGCACTCGGCTGAAGTCCGGCTTGGCAAAAGTGCTGCACCGCGCTGGCGGACGCACGCTCGTCGAACATATTGTGCGTGCTAGTGAACCGCTCAGACCACGCGAGAAGGTCGTTGTCGTAGGCCACCAGGCGGAAGAGGTCATGGCCGTGGTCGAGCCGCTCGGCGCCGTTGCCGTCATGCAGCAGCCGCAAAACGGCACCGGACACGCTGTACAAGTCTCTAAGCGTGCCCTTGGCGGAGCGAAGTTTGCGGTGGTGCTCCCCGGCGATGCCCCTCTTGTCCGCACCGAAACGTTGAAGGCGTTGATTGCCGCCCATCGCGGCGGAAATGCGGCGGCGACGATTCTTTCGGCGGTGCTCGCGGATCCTTCCGGCTACGGCCGCGTCGTGCGCAAATCCGAAACGGCTGTCTCCGCCATCGTCGAAGAATCGCAGCTCAGTGACGAGCAGCGCGACATCAACGAAATCAATTCGGCGATTTATTGCTTTACGCTGGAAAAACTCTGGCCCGCTCTGACGCAGGTGAAACCCAACAATAAGCATCGCGAGTTGTATCTGACCGACGCCATCGCGGTTTTGAACGCCAAGGGCGAGACCGTGCTCGCACAAGTGGCCCCCGATTCCCGTGAAGTGCTGGGTTGCAATACCCGTGCGGATCTTGCTGAAGTCGATCGCGTATTCCGAGAGCGGAAACGCAACACGCTCATGGACGACGGCGTCACCATCCAATTACCCGAGACCGTGCTGATCGATCCGGACGTGACCGCGGGCGAAGACACCATCCTCGAACCCGCGGTACAGTTGCTGGGCAGGACGAAAATCGGCGCGCGCTGCATCATTAGAACCGGGAGCGTCCTGACGGATGCAATCCTTGGTGACGACGTGACCGTCGAGCCGCATTGCGTGGTCGCCCACAGCCGCCTTGACGACCGCGTCATCATCGGTCCCTTTGCGCGATTGCGCCCGGACAATCATCTGAAAGCCGGTGCGCGTATCGGTAATTTCGTCGAACTCAAAAAGAGCACGATCGGTGAGGGCACCAAAGCGATGCACCTCTCCTATCTGGGCGATGCCAAGATCGGAATGAAGAGCAACATCGGCGCGGGCACGATTACTTGCAATTACGACGGGTTCCACAAGTATCCGACTTCGATCGGGAACAAAGTTTTCATCGGGAGCGATACCGCCCTGGTGGCGCCTGTGCGCGTTGGAGACGGCGCGTACATCGCCGCAGGTTCGACAATCACGGAAAACGTGCCTTCCGATGCATTGGGAATTGCCCGCGGACGGCAGGTCAACAGACCCGGCTGGGCTGCAAAAAAACGCCGCGAGTTGGCCGCCGCGGAAAAGCCCAAGAAATCAGTTCGGCGCCGCAATAAGAAAAAAGCACGGCTCACCGCAAGGAAACATATACACAGATAACTGGCGGTGTACAGCCTCTAATCGCTCTGGCCAATCAGAAGCACGTAGCCATCCGGATCTTCTACGCGGATCTCGCCTTTCTCCATGCAAAACGGGTAGGTTATCTCAGATGCCGCAACGCCGCTGGCAAGAAGCTGTTTGCGCAGAGCGATCAAGTTGTCGGCGTACAAGTAGAAGAGAACCGCTTGCTGCCCTGCCACCACCGCCGCATCTGCCTTCGTGAGCATCAAGGCGGCATCGCCTGAGCGAAGATCCACCCAGCACAACACGCCCGCATCGTTCTTGAACGTGCCCACGACGCGAAAGCCCATTTGCGAATAGAACTCGGCGGAGCGCTGCACATCCGCAACATGTGCCATGGCGACAAGGTGCTTGACTGTCGCTTTCATGCCCCTATCCTATTTCCGCTTCTGTCCCCGGTAAACGACTTTCCCGTGCCCAGCCACAGGAGTGACCTTGAATCCTCTCCGGCTGTGCTAAAATGGATGTTTCCCAAGTGTTCCAGGGAGCCGCAACCGCATGAAATTTGGAGTCGTCGTTTTCCCCGGGTCCAATTGCGACCACGACGCGTTTTACGCCATCGGCAACGTTTTGCAGAAGCCCGTCGAATTCATTTGGCATCAATCGGAAAATCTTGCGAATTGCGACGCCGTCATTCTGCCCGGTGGGTTTTCTTACGGCGACTATCTGCGCACCGGCGCCATCGCGCGGTTTTCGCCGGTGATGAAGTCCGTCGAGAAATTCGCGAAGAGCGGCGGCATGGTCCTGGGCATCTGCAACGGCTTTCAAATTCTGTGCGAAGCGGGCCTGCTCCCCGGCGCGATGATGCGCAATAGCGGCTTGCGCTTTATCTGTCGCCACGTGCACATTCGCGTCGAGCAAACGGACACGCCGTTCACTAGCGCCGCACAAAAGGGACAGATCCTCAAGATTCCCATTGCGCACTCCGATGGCAATTATCATTGCGACGCGGCCACGGTCGCGGACCTCGAGAAAAATCGTCAGATCGTTTTTCGCTATACAACTCCGGTAGGCTCCAACGACAGCGCCGGCAATCCCAACGGTGCAGTTCAGAATATCGCCGGCGTTTGCAACCGCGAACGGAACGTCGCCGGACTCATGCCTCATCCCGAGCGCGCTGTGGAATCCGCTCTCGGCTCTTCCGATGGCTTGGTGATTTTCCGCTCCATGGTCGAAGCGCTCGTCGGCACGGCAAAGGCCACAGCATGATCCGTAGCGCCGTCATCTTGGCGGCAGCCGTTTGTCTTGTATGGGCACAATATATCGTGCCCCCTACGGTTTCTACTTTTCTCTCAGATTCGAAATATGGCCACTGCTAGCACAGAAATTCGAGTCACTCCCGAGATTGCCGCCGAACATGGCGTCACGCGCGAGGAATACGCGCGCATTCAGCAAATCCTCGGCCGCGATCCGAACATTACGGAGCTGGGCATTTTCAGCGTGATGTGGAGCGAGCACTGCTCCTATAAATCGAGCAAAGTGCACCTGAAGCGCCTGCCCACGCGCGGCAAACTGGTTGTGCAAGGCCCGGGCGAAAACGCCGGCGTCGTGGACATCGGCGACGGCCTCGTCGCGGCCTTCAAAATCGAATCGCACAATCATCCGAGTTACGTCGAGCCTTTCCAAGGAGCGACCACCGGCGTTGGCGGAATCCTGCGCGACATTTTCACCATGGGTGCCCGTCCGATCGCCGTTTTGGATTCCTTGCGATTCGGCGAAATCACCACAAGCAAACACACTAGTGAAGCGGAGGCCGCGAAGAATCGCCGTATCCTCGACGGCGGCATCCGCGGCATCGGCAGCTACGGAAACTGTTTCGGCGTTCCCACCGTCGGCGGTGAAGTCGCTTTTGAGCCTTGCTATTCGCAGAATCCGCTGGTCAACGCGCTGGCCCTCGGCATCGCCAAAAAGGAAGAAATCTTCCTCGCCAAAGCCAAAGGCATTGGCAACCCCGTGATATACGTCGGCGCAAAAACAGGCCGCGACGGAATTCACGGAGCATCGCTGCTCGCCTCTGCGGAGTTCACCGAAGAATCGAAGCAGAAGCGCCCGAACGTGCAAGTCGGCGACCCCTTTATGGAGAAGCTGCTCCTCGAAGCCTGCCTTGAAGCCATGCAGACTGGCACGGTAGTCGCGATTCAGGACATGGGGGCGGCCGGACTTACATGCTCCACTATGGAAATGGCCTCGCGCGGCGGCACCGGCATTGAGATCGACCTCGCCAAAGTTCCCCAGCGCGAAACCGGCATGACGCCGTACGAAATCATGCTCAGCGAATCGCAAGAGCGCATGCTGCTCGTCGCCGAAAAGGGCCGCGAGCACGAAGTCCTCTCCGTTTTCAGGAAGTGGGGCCTTGACGCCGTCGTCGTCGGCCAAGTTACGGACGGCGGCATCGCCCGCATCAACAATAGCGAACGCGTCGCCGCGGAAATTCCGGCGCATCCTCTGGCTGAAGAAGGGCCGGTCTACAATCGCCCCATCGCTGCGCCCGCCTCGCGCGTCGAAACGGAAAAAGATTGGTTCGCATTCGCGCCCGAAGGCACGAACCTCACAGCGAATTTCGTGAAGCTGCTGGCGTCGCCCACGATTGCCTCCAAGCGCTGGATCACCGAGCAGTACGACACCAGCGTGCGCACGAACACTTTGGCGGGCCCCGGCGCGAGCGATGCCGCCGTCGTGCGTATTAAGGATCCGGAGACTGGCGCCGTGAAGCGCGCCCTGGCGCTTTCCACCGACGGCAACGGCCGTTGGTGCCAACTGAATCCGCGCGTGGGCGCTATGCACGCCGTCGCGGAAGCCGCCCGCAACGTGGCCTGCAGCGGCGCACGGCCCATCGCTGCAACGAATTGCCTCAACTTCGGTAGCCCCGAAAAACCCGAAGTGATGTGGCAATTCAGCGAAACCATCGATGGGCTCGCCGAAGCTTGCACCGCCCTCGGCACGCCCATCACCGGCGGCAACGTCAGCTTCTACAACGAAACTCTCGGCAAATCCATCTATCCGACGCCAGTCATCGGCGTCCTTGGCATTCTCGACGACGCCTCCCGCGTCCTGAAAATCGCCTTCCGTGAAGAAGGTGACATCATCCTCTTGTTGGACGGTGTTGGAGCAACTGGAGGGGCACGATACATCGCGCCCTCTTCCCATGACGGCGGACGCCGCGAATTTTCCTCCACCGAATACTCCAAAACGATCTCCGGCATCGTCGCCGGCGAACCTCCGGTCATCGATCTAGCTGCCGAAAAACGTCTCATCGACTGTCTCGGCGCTCTAGCCGCCGAAGGCGCCGTCCAATCCGCCCACGATATCTCCGACGGCGGCCTAGCCGTCACTCTCGCCGAATCCTGTTTCGCCTCGGTAGTGGCAGGTCTTCAGAGCGGTTCTTTTCCCGGCGGCGTCCGCAGCGCGCATCTCGGCGCTACCATTAATTTCACCGGTGATCCTGCGCCCGCCGAATCCGTTTTCTTCAACGAACGCGGAGCCCGCTCCGTCGTCTCCGTCACTCCATCAAAACTTGCCGCCGTTCTCGATACTGCGAGACAATACAACGTGGCGGGGCGCGAGCTCGGCCGGGTCACCCGCGACGGTTCGTTCCGCGTCGAACATAAGGGACGCATGGTGGTCGACAGTTCCGTTGAAATAATTCGCGACGCTTGGGCCTATTCACTCGAACGCACTCTGACTGCAAAATGAGTCGAAAACTCGCTTTCGCCGACGATCATTTCCACGACGAGTGTGGGGTCTTCGGCGTCTTCGGCCACCCCGAAGCCGCCAACCTCGCCTATCTCGGTCTCTATGCGCTCCAGCATCGCGGCCAGGAATCCGCCGGCATCGTTTCCAGCGACGGCAAAGAGCTGTACGTCCACCGCGCGATGGGCGAAGTCGAAGAGATTTTCCAGCCAAGTGTACTCGCGCAATTGCCCGGTAGTCTCGCCATCGGTCACACACGCTACTCCACCGCCGGCGAGAAAGCTCTCCTCAATGCCCAGCCCATCATGATCGACTGCAACAAAGGCAAAGTCGCGCTCGGCCACAACGGCAACCTCACCAACGCCGCCGAGTGGCGCCGCCGCCTCGAGCATCGCGGCTCAATTTTCCAGACCAACAGCGACACCGAAGTCATCGTGCATCTTATCGCCCGCTCGCAAGCCCGCAATCTTTCCGGCGCCATCGGCGATGCCCTCAATCAAGTTGAAGGCGCGTACTCGCTTCTCGTTCTCACAGAAGATGAACTCTATGCGGTGCGCGATCCGCGCGGCTTCCGACCTCTGGTGCTCGGCAAACTGACGACCCCCGGCGGCTTCGACTCCTGGCTAGTCGCTTCTGAGACCTGCGCCTTCGACCTCCTCAACGCGCAATACATCCGCGACATCGAGCCGGGCGAAATGGTGCGCATCTCCAAGTCCGGCATCGAATCCATCCACTTCGCACCCGAAAAGCCGCTCCAACAGTGCATTTTCGAGCACGTCTATTTCTCCCGCCCCGACAGTATTATTTTCGGCCGCTCCGTGAACGAAAGCCGCGAGATGCTCGGCCGCCTGCTGGCGCAAGAGCATCCTGTCGATGCGGATATCGTCGTCCCGGTGCCCGATTCCGGCGTGCCCGCGGCCGTGGGCTACGCGCTCGAATCCAAAATTCCCTTCCGCATGGGCCTGATTCGCAATCACTACATAGGCCGCACCTTCATCGAACCGTCGCAGGCTATCCGCAATTTCGGCGTGAAGCTCAAGCTCAACCCCATCCGCGGATTGATCGAAGGCCAGCGCATCGTGCTCGTCGACGATTCCATCGTTCGCGGCACCACCAGCCGCAAGATTGTCCGCATGCTCCGCGAAGTCGGCGCGAAAGAAATCCACGTGCGCATCAGTTGTCCACCGACGATTTCTCCGTGCTACTACGGAGTGGACACTCCCACGCGCGAAGAATTGATTGCCTCCTCGAACTCGCCCGAAGAAATCTGCAAGTTCCTGGGCGCCGATTCGCTGGGCTACGTTTCTCTGCCGGCTCTTCGCCGCGCGGTCAGTGATACCGAAGGCAGGTTTTGTACGTCTTGTTATACAGGCGTCTATCCGACGGATCTGGTGCAGCTTGAGGTGCGCGAAAGCGCTTCGAACGGCAAGTCCGGTGATGCAACTGATACGAACCGCAATGAACCCGCGCCCGCAGAGCGGCCGGTGGTGGTGGTGGAACGTGAAAGCTGAAAAAAAACAAAAACAAGAAGAAGCCAACGTACCGGTGAAAACCAAGATTCAGCGCGAAATCATCGCGTGGTTCTGGGTCGGCCTGGCGTTTCTCCTCATCAACGGCACGATCGGACAAGCACGTGTCATTCCCTCCGGCTCGATGGAGAACACGCTGCTTATCGGCGATCATCTCATTATGAGCCGCATCGGCTACGACGCCGGCGTGCCCTTCACCAATTGGCACGTGCCGCTCTGGCGCAATCCCAAGCGCCAGCAGGTGATCATCTTCAAGCCGCCGTTCGCGCCCGACACGCCGGACTATGTGAAGCGCGTCGTCGGCCTCCCAGGTGATGTGCTCGACATCCACGACGGTGCCGTTTGGGCAAATGGCAAGAAACTCGTTGAGAAATACGCGATCGGGACCAGCGAGCCTGCCCCGCCGGGATCCGCTCCGCCGGGTTACACGGACATCAAATTCCCCTATCAGGTTCCCGAAAATTGTTATTTTGCGATGGGCGATAATCGCGGAAATTCCTATGACAGCCGCTTCTGGGGCTGCGTTCCGCGAAAGGACATCATCGGAACGCCGGTCATGATTTACATGTCGCTGAACGTTTCGCCGGAGGCCTGGGAGCCAGGGCAGATTCGCGAGCGGTTTTTTGCCTACGCGAATGCCCTTCTGCATCCCCGCATCGTGCGCTGGAACCGGATATTCCGGACATTTTAGTTTTGTCGGGCAATGGTTGCCGGCATTACCCGCCGTGACCCTCCACGGCGCTCGAGTAAATTCCTGTCAGTGACCGGCGCCCGTTGAGGCCGGTCCGCCCCGATTAGAAAAGACCGGGAAGAGAAGCGAACAGGCTCTCAATGAAATATGCCGATGCCGGAGTGAACATCGCCGTCGCGGATGACGCCAAGCAAAGAATCCGCCACCACGCCAGCCGTACGTTTACTTCCGGCGTGCTCGGCGGCATCGGCAGTTTCGGCGCGCTCTTCGCGCTAGACCGCAAAAAGTGGAAGGAGCCGGTACTGGTATCGAGCGCGGATGGCGTCGGCACCAAGCTCAAAGTCGCCATGGCCATGGGTGTCCATTCCACCGTCGGCGGCGACCTCGTCAATCACTGCATCAACGACATCCTTGTGCAGGGGGCGGAGCCTCTTTTTTTCCTCGACTACCTCGCCATGGGCAAACTCGATCCCCAGGTTGTCGAGCAGCTCGTCGAAGGCATGAGCCGCTCCTGTCGCAAAGCCGGCTGCGCCTTGATCGGCGGTGAGACTGCGGAGATGCCCGGCTTTTATCCTCCCGGTGAATACGATCTCGCGGGCTTCATCGTCGGTGCTGTTGAACGCAAAAAACTTTTGACCGGCAAGAGCGTCCAGCCGGGAGACACTCTGATTGCGCTGCCCTCCGCCGGCCTGCACACCAATGGATACTCGCTCGCGCGAAAACTGGTCTTTGAAGTTGCGAAGCTCAGGCCGGATACCTACGTCGCCGAAGTCGGAAACAAAATCGGCGCGGAGTTACTGAAGCCCCATCTGTGCTATGCGCCTGCGCTGAAAAATATCTTGGCCCGGGGCTGGGTTTCCGCTCTCGCGCACATCACCGGCGGCGGCATACCCGGCAATCTTCCACGCGTTCTTCCTAATGGCCTGAAGGCGGAAATTGACCTGGCGTCCTGGCCGGTCTCTGCAATCTTTAAATATCTCGGCAAGCTCGGCAAAATCGACACCGACGAGATGCTTCAATCTTTCAACATGGGCGTCGGCATGATTCTCATTGTGCCGCCGAAAAACGTCCGCTCGGTCGAAGCCGACCTTAAGAAACGCCGCGAAAAATTCTTTCTCATCGGCCGCATCGAGCGTAGCGAATCCGGCAAAGCCCGCGTGAGTTATTCCGGTTCCCTGAATCTCGCCTGACGCGCTGCTCGAACCCTCATTCCTTCAGCGCCGCGCGCTTCTTTGCGCTGGCGTCCAGAACGGTTGCTTCGTCGGCACGAATTCCACCGGCACGTTTTTCACAAACGTTTTCAGCCATCGGGCGCACTCTTCCATTCCTGCCTGTTCGGATGGCACATGTCCAATCACGATGAGCGCCTTCCTTTTCCCTTCGCTGACCGCGTCGGCGGCATACTCCACCGTTTCCCATTCGCGCGTCTCTCCAACCAGCAGCACTTCGACGTTATCCATCTCCAGCGCTTGCGTCTCTCGCGTAAACCCGGCATATCCCGGGCTAAATGCAATCTTTGTCACCTTCATTTCCGGATTTCCCACCACGCGCAGCACCGGGGTATCCAACCGCTTGGCCACTTCCGCCGCCAGCTTTTCCAGGGTGGTCTCCGGCAGCGTGAATAGATGCTCATTCTCCGGGTCTTGAAACTTCTCCCAGCCCAGCGCTTGCGTCATGCCGGCTTGAATTCCATCCGGCTTCCGCATGTGCCAGTGATCGTGAAGCCTCCAGATAATCAGTTTATGTTGTTCGATGAACGCGCGCTTTTCTTTCCATACCGCGTCGCTCTCGTTCATACCTTCCGGCTTGTCGTCGTAATGATTGAAGAATGTCGGCTCGTGCGTGATGATCAGGTTCTGCCCGTTCGCTGCCGCCCGCTCGAGAACGTCCAGCGTTGCCATCATCGTCACCGCAATTCCCGTCAGTGGCGTATCCGGATTTCCTGCTTTGAAGGTATCCACGGTCTTACTCATCCACGGGACGCCAATATGCTCTTGGATCGCCGCCACTACGTCCCTGGCGGTCGGCTGCTTTTCCTGCGCCGCTGCTCGCGCGGCGTACCATGCAATTCCGATTAGACTCGCCCCAAGTGAAACGTTCAGCAACGTCGCCGCACTCCCGATCGATCTGCTCCTCCACTTCTTCCCCACGACGTGCTCCTCTCTGCCGATCTCCGTGCACTGTGCGTTATCCGTTCTCTTACTCTTCAGCGTATTCCGGGTTCTTTGCCGGGCCGCGCAGTTTCATCTCCCGCTGCACGCGCTTCAGCCAGTTCCGCTCGGTTTCAAACTGCTCGAGCACTAAACTGACCATCCAGACGGCCTCATGATATGGATGTCCGACTTCTTTCAGGATGCTGTCGAGCACTTCCTTCTCTCGCCCAATTTCTTTTTCCAGAAATTCCCGTCGCCGTTCTGCTTGTCGCTCGAAGACTCCCGGTCGCGCCTGCCACGATAGCGCCATCCAAGTCAAAAAAGGCGGGCGTTCTCTCTGCGTTGTCCAGTCTTTTTGCTCTAAGGCATCCGCGAGCGCCTCGCGGCCTTTCGCCGTCGTCTGAAAAGTGCTGCGCTCCGGCCCCCCCGCCAGCTCCCCCGTTTCGGCGGCAAGAATCAGCCCCGCGTGCGCTAGTTTTTCCAGTGAATAGTAAACCTGCGGCCGCGATAAAGCAGCCCAATCCCGAATCTCCCGTCGTTCCAGCTCCAGATTCGCTTGATACCCGTGCATGGGGCGCTCCGCCAGCAAGCTCAGCAGCACCAAGTCCGGCGTGGTCAGCGTCAATCTCCTTGCCCGGGCTGCGTGCCCCCTCGGTTTCTCTGCGAATCTCCGCGTTCTCGGTATCTCTGCGGTATCTTCTCTCTTCATCTCTTTCCTGTCTTCCGCTTCCTGCTCCAGTACCACCATTGGCATCGCTCCGCCGGCAGCCGCGGATTTCTCGCCTGCGCCACCGCCGCGCAAAAAGTATCCAGCACGCAGATGTCCTGGTGCTTCCGGGCCACGCGGCTCAGTTTTTCATACAACCGCTGTGGATGCTGCCGCGCCAGCTGCGCCACGCTGCGAATTCCCAGCAACTCGAAATCCCGCAGCATCGCTGGCCCAATCGAAATCAAGTCCTCCAGTCGCCGCGTCCTTCCGGCCATAAAAATCTCCTTGACTTGCTGTTCTGCTCCCCTATACTTAACTAGTCTAAATTAGACTAGTGTGACTGTCAAGGAGACTTTTCCCATGCGCGCACTTTTCACGGCCATCACCGTCCTCTCTTTGTTCTTCGTTTTCGCTTCCGTTCGTGCCAATCCATCTCAGGAGATCAAATCCATGAACGTCAAACGCATTACCCCGGTCCTGCTGGTCAAGGAAATCGAGCCCATCATTCCCTTCTGGGTCGACCGCCTCGGCTTCACAAAAAGCATCGAAGTTCCCGACGGCAACAAACTCGGTTTCATCGCCTTTCAGAAAGGCGCCGCCGAAGTGATGTACCAGACCTACGACAGCGTGGAAAAGGACGCGCCCAAGCAGGTTTCCGAGACCGCGCGCAAAGGCCCCAGCTACCTCTACCTGGAGGTCGACCATTTCGATGCCGTCCTGGCCGCCATGAAAGACGTGAAAATCGTCATGCCCGTTCGAACCGCCTTCTACGGCATGAAGGAATTCAGCGTCCAGGACCCCGGCGGCCACTTCATCACCTTCGCGCAACCCGTCGCGGCGCCCCAGCATCAAGATCGGTAAGTGCCGGCTCGACGAAGTCACAACCTGGAGTGTCGTTGGGGGGGCATTCTGCGTGCGGGTCTTTAACACCCCGTTCACGTGGTGGCGGTAAAAATTAGTTCCTTCCGATCAAAGGCGGTGCCCTATGCCGGAACCACGGTCACCATTCCCTTCGAAGCGAGACCAGGAATACTTGACGATTCGCGTTAGCAAGATGACGGTCGTAAACGGATTGCTCGCCGCGATGGTCGTCGTCGCAATTGTGGCGCTAGGTCTTCGCGAGAGGGCCAAGAGTCAAACAGCGCCCGCTAGCGCCCCGGTTGCCTCACCGCAGGAACCTGCAGTTGTATCTCCTCCACCTCCTTCAGGCCGGCCTTCCGGTGCCCGCGCTGAAGTTACTGCTACGGAGCCGGCGACTCCAACGCCACCTCTTGAGAGCCAGGCACCAAACGAGGAAGCGGTCGATTCATCGGATGCCCGCCAGCCCGAAACGGCCAGAGCGGAACTTCGGCCAAGCCCGGTCATTTATCGTGAACCACGGACAACGGATTCTGTGCCTAACCAACCGGAGGTTAAGCCGGAAGATCCGCCACAGCCGGCGGACCGACCCGATCAGCCAGCCGCCCCTCCTCCCCCAACTCCAGATCCTCCGCCTCCGCGTCCTCCTTCGACTGCAGCTCCCACGATACTCAATGGAGCGGGTGCGACATATCCTTACCCGCTCTACGCCAAGTGGTTTGACGACTACCACGACTTGAATCCGCAGGTTCAAATCAACTACCAGGCGGTCGGAAGCGGCGCGGGCGTCGGTGCCCTTCTAAGAGAGGTTGTCGATTTCGGCGCTACGGATGTTCCTACCTACGATGAGCAGTTGTCTCAAACGAAACCGGCGATCCTGCACATCCCCACTGTGCTTGGCGCGATCGTCCCCATCTACAACATTCCAGGAGTAAGTCGGGAGGTCAGCTTCACTCCGGATGTGCTAGCTGGCATCTTCCAGGGAAGGATTGGCTCCTGGAGCGATCCCGCCATCGCCAACGTGAATCCTGCTGTAAATCTCCCCAACGTGCCGATCGTCGTAATTCATCGGTCAGAAGGCAATGCCGCCACTTTCGTTTTTACGGACTATCTCTGCAAAGTAAGTACTGACTGGCGGGAGAAAGTCGGCAAGGGCACCTCGGTGAGTTGGCCGGTCGGCCTGGGGGCCAAAGGCGACGAAGGTGTAGCGGGCCTGGTGCGTCATACGCCAGGTGGCATCGGATACGTGGACTTGCTCTACGTGGAACAGAACCACGTGCCCTTCGCCCGTGTGCGCAACGCGGCGGGAATGTTTGTCAAAGCCAGCATGCACAGCGTCACGGAAGCAGCCGCCTCGGTCGGGGAACTGCCACCAAACTCGGGAATCTCCATTACCAATGCTCCGGGCAAAGAAGCTTATCCCATCGCCAGTTTTACCTGGCTCCTGGTGCCTAAGAACTCGAATGATGCAGTGAAAGGCCGGGAGCTCGCGGTGTTCCTCCATTGGATGATCGATCGAGGCCAGCCACTGGCCGAACGTCTGGGTTATGCTCCGATTCCCGGCAAACTAGCCCTCCAAGTTAAAAAAATGATTGCGCAACTTCGCTGACCGCACCTGTCCTAATTGGGCCAAGTACTGTGGTGTCGGTACCTGTCCTCGTACCAGTCAACGTACCAGTACAAGTAGCATGGACAATCTCGGCTTCAGAATTTATTCTCGTTCCCGTTACGCGTGACGCGTGGAGCTATTGAATCGATTTAAATCTAAGGCTCTGCGTGTTCATTCCCGAAAGGATTTATGTCTCAAGGAAGACCCACACTTAACGAAGCGGTGTCCAGAGCGATCCTCGTTTCCGCTCCGGCAGGAATCCTGGTTTTTGATTCGGCAGGCCGGATTGTTCTCGTAAACTCCCAAACGGAAGAACTCTTTGCTTACGGCTCGGACGAACTCCTCAGCCAATCCGTAGGGGTTCTGCTGCCAGAGCTGTCTCGGGATGAACCCGTGCATCCGACCGTGGCTTCCACCGAGTCGTCAGCGTGGCAGCGTGGGCCTGTGAGTTTGCAGCTTAGAGGTCTTCGCAAGGATGGAAGGGAGCTTCCCCTCGAAATCAGCTTGGTTCCGCTCGATACGCCTGACGGGCCTTTCCTATGTTGCGTGATTAGAAAGATCGCCAGCCCCCAGCAAGCCGGGCAGGCCCTGCGCGATTCGGAGGAGAGCTTCCGCCTTATGCTGGAGAATTGCCACGACATCATGACAATCCGGGATGCCAATGCGAGGGTGCGTTACATGAGCCCGTCGGTAAATCGTGTTTTGGGTTATACCCAGGAGCAGATGATTGGCTCCACAGGTTTCGACTTGATTCATCCCGAAGACCGTTCCGCGGTGGAAATCGCCCTGAACGAATTCTGGAAAAATCCCGGAGCACGAGATTCCATCCAGTACCGCGCCAGGCACGCGAATGGCAAGTGGGTCTCTCTCGAAGTCGTGGCCTACAATTTGCTCGACCATCCGACCGTTCGGGGTGTCCTCCTCAGTGGCCGAGATATCAGCCAGCGCAAGCAGGAAGAGACCGGCAAGGATCAGATGATTGCCGAACTCCAGCGGACCATCGCTAATGTGAAGACTCTCGCCGGTGTTTTGCCCATATGCGCCTGCTGCAAAAAAATTCGAGAAGGCGACAAATGGCGGCAAATCGAGGCCTACCTCCGCGATCGCTCCCAAGTCGAGTTCTCCCATGCTATGTGCCCGGAGTGCTCCAGTCTTTGGTATCCGGACTTTCGCGGCAATTAACGGCGACGGAGCGCCGCGCTCTCCTACCGCCGCGCGATCCTGTGACCGCATTTGATCGTATTCGGTCCATGCGTCGCCGCCTCACCGGGATCGAACTTGTTCCCCAGCCAGGATGAGATTTCGATTCGTCTGATAAGCCTCTTACGGCTTCTATGGTCCCGACTATTTTGTCAGCGGTGTCTCGATCGGTGCTGGCCCTTGGTACCACGGCTACTATGGCCGCGGTGGATACGGCTAAAACGGACGCGGCTACGGCCGGGGCTGTTCGGGCCGCTGGACAAGAACGGGATTGGAGGCCTACGGCGTCGGACGAGCGGGCAAGTGCTCGCGAAGTCCGTATCCATCAGGACGCTGGTGGTAAATCCGGCGGTCGCGTATGGAAAGCAGTCGAGCTTATCGCGGGAGAATCACTTCTTACTCGGCAGCGGCGGTGGCCGCCGTTCCATCTCCGTCGGCACAGCAATGGATCGAAAGCCGTTCTTGCCCACGGAACGCACAGCAAAGAAGTGATTGTCCGTAGATACGCCTGTCAAGACTGTTTCGCCGGCCACAGCCGCAAAATCATAAACCTGCCAGCGCGCGTCGCTCGTCTCACGCCACAGAATCTCAAATCCTGCGCGTTCGGCATCATCGTCTCCGGACCACGACACTTTGGCGTCCGGCGTCACAGCACCAGTAAGTTTGGCGCCCGTCGGCGGGGCAGGAGCCAACGCCAGCTGCCGCAAAGCTTCGGCATTGTCGCGCGCCACGTCACCCATGAACGTAAAGTTAAGATACTTTTCGAAATCGCCGTACTCAATTCCATTCTCGTTCCGAGGCGTTTGATGCTGGTGATTGTAATCTTCCAGCGGCTCCGTGAATCGCACCGCGGGCAGGCCCGCCTTGTAAAATGGATAGTGATCCCCGCCGCGCCCGTAGCGGTCCACGCGGAAAATCATCCGAATCGCCGCGCGCCCGTCAATCTCCTCCACGGCACGCGCCAATTCCCGCGAAGGCGAATCCGCATCGTCGATTTCCCCATTCCCCGAAAACAGCCGCACGCGATGCGGCGCGCCCGCCGCGGAATCCGCGCCCACAATATCGTCGTCCAGCATCCCGCCGACTGTATAACCCTGCTGCTTTGTCCACTCCAGGAGATGCGTGCTGCCAAGCAACCCCTGCTCCTCCCCGGAAACCGCGGCAAAAAGTATCGTCGCACGATACGTCCCACCGCCCTTCGCTCCCGCCTTGCTCAGCAGCCGCGCGCACTCCACACTCACCGCCACTCCCGATGCGTCGTCGTCCGCCCCGGGAGCATCCGCCTCCGGGTCCATCACGTTCGAAGGCCGCGAATCAAAGTGTCCGGAAACGATGAAAATCGTTTTCGCTAACTTCGGATCGCTGCCTGGGAGAATCGCGTAAACATTTTCCAGTGGAATTGGCTTCGACGCGGTTCGCTCCGAAGTCATTTCGAACTTGTCCACCACCACCTGCAATTTCCCGCCGGAATCCTTCGCGATCTCATTGAATCGCGCCGCAATCGCTTCGCGCCCGCAGCCCGCGCCGCGCTTAGGGTCCGTCCACGACGAAAGCGTCAGCCGCGTCCCGCAAGCCACCAGCTTTCCGATCAGCGCGCGCATCGACTTCTCATCCACCGACACGCGTGCTACTTGCCCCGCCGGCCGCGTCAAACTCTTCGGCCGCGGCTTCCCCTGCGCCGGCTCCGCCGGGTCCCGCGTGACCACCTGCTGCGCGTTCCCCGGAATCCACGCAAGCACCAGTAGCCACAAGACAGCAGCCCCCGGCAACGTTTTGCCAATATTCTTCTTCTGATTCGTCATCGTTTGCATTCCCCACGCGGAGTCTTATATCGACGAGGTTGGCATTCTATCTCGAAAGTGTGAATCTTTTCGGGTGCGGCAGCTTCGCTGCCGCTTTTCTTCCATTTGAGCGCCAGCTCTCCGACCGATCCTAAGTGCATCATCCCTCCAGAAATTGACTTTCCTCCCGATACTCTGAAATCATGCCATGCGTATTTAGAACCATTGGTGGCATGAGCTCAAGACCTTGGAGCGCGTGGCGCGTCTCTTGAGTACTTCTGAAAGGCATCTCCAGCATGGTAGCCGGAATTCGCACAGTTGACCTTCGCAAGGTCTACACTTCGGCTCCACCGGTGGCCGCCGGCACGGGCGGCCTCTCGTTCGGCGCGTCCACAGCCAAGGGCAAGCAGCCCAAGCCGGAAATCGTCGCTCTCGATGGCATCTCCCTCGACATTTTGCCGGGGGAAATTTTCTGCCTGCTCGGCCCGAACGGCGCCGGCAAGTCCACCACCGTCGGCGTTCTCACCACTCGCGTCCGCCCCACCAGCGGCCAAGCCTTTATCGGGGAACACGATGTTTGGCAAACGCAGGTCGCCGTCAAGCGTTTGATCGGCGTTGTCGCGCAGCGTCCCAATCTTGATTTCTCACTGACGGCACGCGAAATCCTCACATTTCACGGCGCCTATTTCGGCCTTTCCTCTCAGGAGCGCGCCAAGCGCGCCGAATCCCTCCTCGAGCGTTTCAAGCTCACCGATCGCGCCGACCAGATGGTCCGCGGCTTCTCCGGCGGCATGATGCAGCGCCTTTCCATCGCCCGCGCCATGATGCACGACCCCCAGGTTCTTTTCCTCGACGAACCTAGCGCTGGCCTCGACCCGCAAACGCGCTTGCTCTTGTGGGAGATCGTCCGCGAGTACAATCACAGCGGCAAAACGATTCTCCTGACCACCCACAACATGGAAGAAGCCGATGCCCTCTGTAAACGCCTTGCCATTATCGACCACGGCCGCGTCATCGCCTTGGGAACCCCCCAGGAGCTGAAAGCTTCAGTTCCCGGTGGCTACTTGTTGCGCCTTCGTTTCGGCATTCAATCCCCGGAGCTTCTCCAGCGTCTCCAAAGCCTAGCCGGTGTCAGGGAAGTTCGCGCCACCGACGGCAACGGCGCCGATCTTTACGCCGACCGCGGCGGTCCGCTTGTCGCCGAAGTCGCCAATCTCGCCGCCGCTGCTAGCGTCGAGCTGTGCGATGTACACATCTCTGAGCCCAGCTTGGAAAATCTCTTTCTCCACCACACCGGAAGGAGCTTGCGTGAATGAACTGGAAAGCCTTTTTCGCCATGCTCGCGCGCGACGCCCATGTCGCCCGCCGCAATTTCGTGGCGCTGCTGTTTCAAACTTTTCTGCAACCGCTCATGTTCGTTTTCATCTTCGGCCGTGTCATGGTCGGCAGCGGCTACATGCCGCCCTTTTACAAGGGCATCCTGCTCCCCGGAATCATGGCCATCTGCATGGTCGGTACCGGCATTTGGGCCGTGGCCATGCCTCTGATCGCCGAGTTTCAATTCACGCGCGAGATCGAAGACCGACTCTTAGCTCCCATGGAGATTTCCTGGCTGGCCATCGAAAAAGTCGTCGCCGGCACGCTGCAAGCGCTCGCCGCCGGCTTCATGGTCATCCCCGCCGCCTGGTTGCTGCTCCGCCCCGGCGTCGACCTCAACGTCCCCCATCCCCTACTCTTTGCGGTTGTGACCTTGCTCGTCGCCCTTTTCTCCGCGACCGGTGGCCTGGCCCTCGGCTGCAGCATGCAGCAGACCCATATCGGCCTGATGTTCAGCCTCGTCGTCGCCCCCATGATTTTCTTCGGCTGCACCTACTATCCCTGGAGCGCCCTGGAAAAATTTCCCATCCTCCAAAAAGCCGTGCTCGTAAATCCTCTTGTTTACGCCAGCGAAGGTCTCCGCGGCACCATGGTCCCGCAGTTTCCGCATCTTCCCCTGCCGGCAGTCCTCGCTGGTTTGGTTTTCTTCAACGTCTTGTTGCTCGCCGTCGGCCTGCGCAATTTCCACGGCAAATCCGTCAGCTGAGCCCGCGAGGAAGCCATGAGATTTGCTAAAATTGTATTTCGGGTTGCGGGCATCTGGGGCCTGCTCGTCCTTACACCGCTTTACTTTATGTTTGATCTCATAGGCCGCAGTGATCCGCCTCCCATCACCCATCCGGGCTTCTTCTATGGATTCGTGGGGATCGGCCTGGCGTGGCAAGTCGCCTTTATCTTTATCGCCACAGATCCGGTACGCTATCGCCCTCTCATGATTCCATGCCTCCTCGAAAAAATTAGTTGGGGCGCCGCAGTCATCGTCCTGGTTTTGCAAGGCCGAATGCACAACTCCGACCTGGTCTTTGCCGGCACCGACCTTCTTCTCTGCCTCCTCTTCATCATCGCCTACTTCAAGACTCCTTCCCGCCAATCCAATGAGCCATGAATTTTCACTTCGTCCCGCTCCTCTGGCTCCGCGCTTTCCACTTTTAACTTTCAACTTTGAACCTCGGGCTCCCCGTTTTGCCGATTCCGCCGCTTGTGCTAACGTTTTTCGTTTATGAAGAAGCGCATAGGCGTGCTCTTGAGCGGGCGCGGTTCGAACTTCGAGGCGCTAGCGGAAAGCGTCGCGGCGGGAAGAATCCCGAACGCAGAGATCGCCGTCGCCATCAGCAATCGCGAAGGCGCGCCCGGCATCGAGCGTGCAAATGCGCGCGGGATTCGCACCAAAGTGATTCCCTCGAAAGGTTTGGAACGCGAAGTCTACGACCGCCAGGTCGCCGCGGTCCTCGACGAACACAAAGTCGATCTCATCTGCCTTGCCGGATACATGCGTCTGCTCTCCCCATTTTTCGTCGCCAAATATCCGAACGGCATCCTGAATATTCATCCTTCCCTGCTCCCCTCCTTCCCCGGCCTCGAATCGCAGCGGCAGGCTCTCGAATACGGCGTGAAATTTGCCGGCTGCACCGTCCATTTCGTCGACGAAAATCTCGACGCCGGCCCTATCATTTTGCAGGCCACCGTTCCCGTCCTCGACGAAGATACCGAGACTTCCCTCTCAGAAAAGATTCTGAAAGAGGAGCACCGCATCTATTCCGAAGCTGTCAAGATTGTCTTGGAAGGAAAATACAAAATAGCCGGCCGCCGCGTTCTGCGCACGAACTGAAAAAACACTTCATGACAAACTCGAACTTCAAACCCGTTGCCGAACAGCTCGCCTACCTGAAAAAAGGTGTTGCCGAAATCATCCCCGAAGCCGAGCTAACCGCCAACCTCGAGAAATCCCTAAAAACCGGAAAGCCCCTGCGTGTCTATCTCGGCGTCGACCCCACGGCTCCGGACATTCATTTGGGACACACCGTAGTCCTTCGCAAGCTCAAACACTTTCAGGATCTCGGGCACACCGCTATCTTCCTGATTGGCGATTTCTCAGCGATGATCGGCGATCCGACGGGGCAATCCGAAACCCGCCCGCCTCTGACCCGGGAGCAGGTCGACGCAAACGCCAAGACCTATCTCGCCCAGGTCTTCAAGATCCTCGACAAGGAAAAAACGGAAGTTCGCTCCAACAGCGAATGGCTCAGCAAAATGTCCGCCGAAGATGTTGTTCGGCTCTGTTCTCACTACCGCCTGGCACGCATGTTGGAACGTGAAGACTTTAATTCGCGGCTGGAAAAGGGCCAGCCCATTTCCGTGCATGAGCTTTTGTACCCTCTGCTGACGGCGATTGATGCTGTAAAACTGCAATCCGATGTTGAGCTGGGCGCCACCGAGCAAAAATTCAATTTGCTGGTGCACCGCGAAATCCAGCGTGAGTACGGCTTGCCAGGACAAGTCATTCTCACCATGCCGATTCTCGTGGGCTTGGATGGGCAGCGGAAAATGTCCAAGAGCCTCGGCAACTATGTCGGCATCACGGAGTCGCCCGAGGACATGTTTGGGAAACTTATGTCTATCCCGGACTCTCTAATGTGGTCTTATCTTGAACTGCTCACTGATAGAACAGCGAATGTGATCGAGAATCTAAAAACAAATGTCCAGGCAGGCGCAACTCATCCTAAACAGGTCAAGGTATCGCTGGCCAGCGAAATGGTTAGAGAGTTTTATGGCGAAGACGCAGCGCTCAAAGCAGCAACACATTTCCAACGCGTCTTCAGCGATCGCCAGGTACCGGAAGATGCTCCGGTAAAGAATTTGCCGCCAGATAACTACATCGGATCCGAACCGGGCAAGATGAAACTCTCAAGAGCGTTGTTGCGGCTCGATGCTGCTCCTTCCCGTGCGGAGGCCGAGCGTTTGATAAAACAAGGAGCCGTAGAGCTGGACGACACCGTGATCACTGACCCGACATACGAAATCGATCTCCATACACCACGAAAGCACCTATTGAGAGTTGGGAAGAAGAAACTATTCTATTTCATTGTTCAGGGGTAAGTCCCCCTGGCCGCCGGTTCCACGGGACACGGATCACGCCGTGCTACGCCAGTATTTCAGCAACGAGTTTCGCAACATGCTCGGCGATCGCAGGCGCCGCCGTCAGCCCTGGCGATTCCATCCCCACGAGATGTATCGCCTGCGGCACTTTGGGATCACGCGTAATCACGAAATCGACGATCCCTTTGTGCTCCGGCGGAGCAAGCTTCGGCCGCAGCCCCGAGTACCCAAGTTGCAGGTCCTTCTCCTCGATTTCAGGCAACAGCGTCTTCGCGCTCTCCGCAAACGCCGCAATCGGCAACCGGTTCTTCTCGTAATTGTCTTTTCCTTCGACGTACGTTGCCGTTGGCCCCAGCAGAAACGTCCCCCAAAGCGTCTTGGTGAAATGTACCCCCAGGCTGAGCCCATCCGAGTGCGGCAGCGGATACACGAGATTGTTGATCAGCGACGAACGCGGGCCACGCACCTCGCAATACTCCCCGCGCACTGGATAAATCTTCCAGGAATGACTCCCCAGCATTGCCGCGACCTCATCCGCAAAAAGCCCCGCCGAATTGATGACACACCGCGCCTCAATGGTTTCGTCTTGCGCGTCCTTCTCGTCCCCGATGCGCAAGCCTACTCGAATGGTTTCCTCGGACGGCTCCAGCGAAGTGACCAGAGAAAACGTAACAACATTCGCCCCCTGATTGGTCGCCACCCGCGCATACGCATGCACCAACTCTTCGGCCGAGACAATGCCGGTCGAGGGCACGTGCAGCGCTGCGACACCTTTGATATGCGGCTCTCTTTTGCGAATTTCGTCAGCCCCGATCAGCCGCAGCCCTTCGACGCCATTGTCTTCACCCCGCTTGTTCAGCGCAATCAATTCCGCTTCCTCATGCGCATCGACGGCCACGACCAGCTTCCCGCAGTGGCGAAACGGAACTTTGTGCTTCGCACAGAACTCGTAGGTGAGGCGATTGCCCTCAACGCACAGGCGCGCCTTCAAGGAATTCTTTGGATAGTAGATCCCGGAATGGTTCACGCCGCTGTTGCGCGTGCTGGTCGCCATGCCCAGCTTTGGAAATTGCTCGACGAGAAAAACGTCCTGCCAGCGTTTCGAAACGGCGTTGGCGATAGCGCACCCGATAACGCCTCCGCCGATAATCAGAATATTTGCCTGGTCCATGTATCCATTTTATCCATGCGCGTTATCCATGGACATTGATTTCATCGAAAAACGGTTTGCATTCGGCGAGGCGCGCCTCGGTGCCGTCGTGAAGCGCATACACCGAGTTCTGCTTTTCTTCGTAATGATTGCGCCAAAGAGAAGCAGCGCCGTGGACGCCATCTTTGTTTAGCGCGTAGAAAAAAATGTGAAAGGTGGAGAGTTTCTTCTTGTCGTTGTTGTAATTGCGGGCGATGCGAGCAAGGGCCTCCAGGCAGGCTTCCTCGGGCGCCTTTCCCCGGCGCATCATTTCGATGATGGTGTGCCCGCCGGAAATCTTAATGTTTTCCTCGCCCTTCCCCGTCGAGCCCGCCGCGCCTACTTCATTGTCCACGCAGCAGCCCGCGCCAATAATTGGCGAATCCCCGACGCGCCCCGGAATCTTCCACGACAGCCCGGAAGTCGTCGTGGTTGCGGAAATGTCGCCATTGGTATCCACCGCCATGCACGGAATCGTGCCCGTAGGCGGATGCGCGATAACATGTTCAGCGTAAGCGATCTGTTTTTCATCGCCACCAAAGATTGCGGAAAGATGCTCTTTCCATTCCGGCGAATCGATTCCCGGCCGCCAGTTCAGCGAGGACGAAGCCTTCCAAGCCAGCCAGATCTTCCGCGAGTGCTCCGTAAGCAGATTCATCTCCTCGAATCCTTCAGCCACCGCGAATCGCCGCGCTCCGTCGCCCACAATCATCACGTGATTGGTCTTTTCCATAACCGTCTTCGCAAGCCGCGAAACGTTTTTGATGCGGCGCACACTCGCGACCGAACCCGCGCGGTGCGTCGGCCCGTGCATCACACTGGCATCCAGCTCCACTTCCCCTTCCTCGTTAGGCAGCCCGCCATAGCCAACGGAGTCGTCGTTCGGATCGTCCTCAACGATGGTGACTGCGGCCACGACGGCGTCCAGTGTATCGCCACCTTTCTTGAGAATGTCCATCCCTGCCCCCAGCGCGTGCAATCCGTTGGCGCTGGAAATGATTAGCGGGCGCTTGCCCTGCGGCGCGGACGCGAGACTCGCGAGAGTATGCGTATTGCTGCTGTTGGGCAGCGACCGTCCGAATAGCTTGCCCGTGGTGGCAACGGCGCTCCCGGCAAGCGAAGTTAGAAAGAATTTACGGCGTGACCACAGTTCCATGGGAAGACCCTCCTCGGTGTGCGGACGGCAATATACATCAGTTGAAAATCGAAAGGTGAAGAGCCCCTGGAGACACAAGGGAAACTCTCTGGGGTATGGTGCGTGCCGTCGATTCGAATAACTAGCTGTGCTAGCCGGCCTTTCTCCGTCAGAATTCGCACCGGTGCCTATCGCCCACTTTGGAGTGCGGCGGCTCGCCGCCGCTTTTCTTCCCCCCGCAGTGCCAACGGCACGTTCGTGGTTCCAGCTAGCCGGACGTGGCAGCCTTCGAAGGGAATTCTCCTTCCCATCGCGCAATCACCACACACGCGACACAATTCCCGAGAACGGTGACAGCGGTTCGCCCCATATCCATCAGCTGATCGATCGCAAAGAGAAGAAACAACGGCTCCATCGGCAAGTGAAACGAGGTTGCCGCGCCAAAAACAATCAGGAAGGAAGCGCGCGCTACGCCCGCGGTCCCTTTGCTGCTGATCAGCAGCGTCAGAATCATCAAGACTTGCTGAGCGATGCTGAGTTGCAGTCCCGCGGCCTGCACAACAAAAAACAGCGCCAAGGATTGATAGAGACTCGCCCCATCCATATTGAAGCTGTAGCCGGCAGGAAGAACGAACGCCACGATTTGGCGTGGCACGCCGAACTCTTCCATTCGCTCCATCGCGCTAGGCAAAGTGGCCTCGGAGCTGGCGGTAGCGAAACCGAGCGTGACGGGTTCGACGATGGCGCCGATAAAGAGCTTTAGCGGAATGCGCGCCCACAGAACGATCGGCAGAAGAACGCACACGATGAAAAAAACAAGCGCGACGTACATCGTCGCGAGCAATTTCAGGAGTGGGAGCAGCACCCCCAATCCCAGGTGGCCTACCGTGTAAGACACCGCTCCAAATACGCCGAGGGGCGCCGCATACATCACCAGGTTCGTGAATTTGAACATGGTTTCCGAAAGGCTTTCGGCAAACGCCAGCATCGGGAGGCGCTTCGCGCCGGGAACCAGAATGAGCGCCATCGCGAAAAGAACGCTGAACACCACGATTTGCAACGTTTGGCCTTCCGCGACGGATTTCGCAATGTTCTCCGGAAAAATATCCGTGATGAGTTGCGTCGCGGTGTGCGGGGAAACATTCAGTGCTTGCGCCGTTGCCCCCGCGGGCAGGTGGACGCCTTCTCCTGCGCGGCTGATATGAATGGCCACATAGCCGATGAGCATCGCGAGCGTGGAAACTATTTCAAAATAGATCAACGACTTGACGCCTAGGCGGCCGACTTTCTTCAAGTCCGAATGGCCGGCGATGCCCACCACGAGCACGCCGAAGAGCAGCGGTGCGATGATGACTTTGATGAGGCGAAGAAAAATCGTGCCGAGGAGCTGTAAGTTGACCGCAGCGGAGGGCCAGTCGTGACCAAACTCAGCGCCGGCGAGAAGGCCGACAAAAATCCAGGTCGTCAGCGAACGACGCGACGTGGCGTGCGCCGCGATGAAAGAAATGGCAAGCCAGCGCAGAAGCGTCGGAACGAGCGCGGGCAACGGCAGCATCCGCGCGCCAACGAGCAGCGACACCGCGATTGCAATCGTTGCGGCGACCACTGCGGCGGCAAGGAATTTGTTTTTCATCGGCGCTCGACGAAGGAGTTCATCGGTGCCGAAAGGTATTCTGGTTAGCGCCGCATGTCAATGGAGATGCGTTTCGAAGACAGTCAGGCGCGAATCTCCATGTCGAACGAGGGCACTAATTTACGTCCTATGCGACGACCCCGGCTCGAAATGCGGCGCAACATCTGCTCGTTCTAGATGGGATGCGAAGCCGCCGATTCACCAGCAACAGAGGTTAATCTACACGCAAGGCCACAAGCGGATCGATGCGAGTCGCGCGGCGCGCGGGAAGATAGCAAGCCAGCAGCGCCACACCCATCAACAGCAGGGTGATGCCCACATACGTGAGCGGATCGGTGGCGCTCACGCCGTACAACAAGCCCGCCGCCAGGCGCGCGACCGGCAACGCCACCAATATCCCCACGGTCGCGCCGATAAGCGCTAAGAGCATGCCCTGTTTAAGCACCAGCCCCAGCACCTGGCGCGGTTGCGCGCCCAGCGCCATGCGCAGCCCGATTTCGCTTGTTCGCTGCGCCACCGAATACGCCAGCACGCCGTAGATTCCAATGGACGCGAGAATCAAGGCGAGCGCGCCAAACAGGCCGAGCAACGCCGCGCCCATGCGCGCGGCCCACAGCCCCTGCCCTAATATTTGCTGCACGGTCTGGACGTTGGTGAACGCCAGATTCTTGTCAATCTGCTGCGCCTGCGTGCGCACAGCTCCGAGAAGCGCTTCGGGGTTGCCCGTGGTGCGCACCACGAGCGTCGCGAACGGCGAGTACTGCTGCCGCATCGGGAAATACGCGACTGGCTGGGGCTCTTCCCCGATCTGGCCAACCACCGTGGTCCCCACGACGCCGACCACCTGAAGCAAGTTTGGTTCCTGCACAATCGCGAAGCGCTTACCGAGCGCTTCCTGGCCCGGCCACACCAGATTGGCCATGGCCTGGTTGATAACGGCTACCGGCGCGGTGTTCTGGCGGTCGAAGTCCGTGAAGTCGCGGCCGCTCAAAAGCGGAATGCCCATGGTTTCAAAGTGGCCGGGCGTCACGTCGTCAAAATTTACAAGGGTTCCGCGGTTATTGGGATCGGTCTGTTCTCCTTCGCGAAAGATAGTGGCTGAGATGCCGCCGCCGAACACGCCGTTCGCGGACACCGAGGCTTTCACTACTCCGGGAACGGATTTGGCGCGCTCGATGACGTCGCGGAAAAACTGTTGTCCATGATTCTCATCGTAGCGAAGGGCGCCGAGGTCAAAAAGCATTTGAAACAGATTCTGCGACTCGAAGCCAGGATTGTATTGCTGGGCGTTCTGCATACTGCGCAGAAACAGGCCCGAGCCGACCAGCGCCACCAGCGCCAGCGCAATTTCGGAAATCACCAGCAAACCGCGCAAACGATTGTGCGTCCAGCCTAGCGCGCCGCCGCGTCCGCCGGTCTTAAGAACCTCGTTGACGTCCGTGCCGGATGCCTTGAGGGCCGGGATGATCCCGAAGAGCAGGCCGGTCAGCACGGAGATGAGTAGGGTGAATCCCATCACGCGGGCATCGAAGGAAAGATCGATCGAACCCTCGAGCAAAAACGGAGGCCGGAAGGACCACAACACATTGCGCCCCCAGTAGGCGACCAGCAGCCCTGCCAACCCGCCGAACAATGAAAGCACGGCGCTTTCGGTCAAAAGCTGCCGCACCAGGCGGTAGCGTCCCGCGCCCAGGGCCGCGCGAATGCTCAACTCCTTTTCGCGTTTGGCGGCTTGCGCGAGGAGCAGATTGGCCAGATTGACGCAGGCGATCAGCAGGACCACGCCCACCACGCCCATAAGCACGCCACCGGCAAGCGAAAACTGCCGCCGCTGATTGATCCCCAGTGCCGATTCGTTCAGCGGATAGAGTTCGACGGTGCGGCCTTTGTTGTCGCGCGGGTACTCCTTCTCCAGGCCAGCCGCGATGGTTTTCATGGCCGCTTGCGCTTCGGCGATCCCCACTTGCGGTTTCAGCCGGCCGACGATGGAAGTCCAGCGAAAGCGCCGGTTGTTTTCGAGACTCTTAAGCTGCCCAGTAAGCACATAGTCGCGCATAGTGATGGGGATCCAGAGCACGTCCGGCCGGCCGAGCGAAACGATTCCTTTGAAGCTCGGTGGCGTGATTCCCACGACGGTGTAGGGTGTGCCATTGAGGGTGATGGTCTGGCCAATGAACTTGTCGTCGGAGCCAAATCGCCGGGCCCACAGGCTGTAGCTCAACACCACTTCCGGGTTGCCGCCGATCTTCTTGTCCCCATCGGCGATAAAGGTGCGCCCGCGATAAGGTTTCACGCCCAGCACGTCGAAGAAGTTCCCGCTCACGAGCGAGGCGTTCAGCTGTTGCGGCTCGGCTTGTCCGCCCCAATTCAGGGGGATGGGGAAGGTGACGTCCGCTAGCCCGGAGAAAACGGTGTTCTGGGCGCGGTAATCCTCGTAGTTGGGCAGCGAAGTCGGGGTTAGCTGGAAGTTGACGTTGGCGTCGATGGTCTGCGTGTCGCGGGTGAACATCTCCGCCAGCCGCGAAGGCTCCTCGACAGGAAGAGGGTGAAGGAAGACCGCGTTGATCATGGTGAAGATAGCGGTGTTCGCGCCGATGCCCAGCGCCAGCGAAAGTATGGCCACGAATGTGAAGCCAGGGCTTTTCTTCAGCATGCGCAAGCCGCCCCGCAGATCCTGTCGGAAGTTTCCCGCCATAACGCCACCCCCGCTCAACCGTTAGGACGGCCTCGGAGGACATTTGTTTCCTGCTGTTTACTCTTCTCATGAGAAGGGAGGAGAGAAGACGGTTGAGAGTCGACAGTTGAGAGGCGAAGGAAAAAATAGGAATTAACGCCCCGACGGGGTCGGGGCGAACGGCGGGCACTTGGAGGGAGGGAAGAGAGATTTCTAGTTAACAATAGCCTGGCCACCTCCCGCTTTTTGTAAGTGTCGTTTAGGACCTCCGGCCCGCGAAACTCCATGAAAATCGCGCGACGTCAGCCAAGTCCGAGCTATTGACGTTAACTCCTTTGATTTCAGCACGATGTCATTTGCGACCAGAGTTTTCCGACCCTGTTGCAGCTAAAGGGCTTAGCCGTTCCGTAAGTCTTTTGTTTGCATACTGCGTTGGGTCTTGAGAGTTGTCCCGTTTCGGACAGATTGTCAGGCCGTTCATTTGGTTCAATCAACGGGGAATCTCAGAGCGCATGAAACTTCAGCTAATGAAGGCAACGCACCGAGGCAGTCCAGGAATGACATGAGTGGGAAAACCTTACGAGCCGTACATGCAGGCCAACGGACTAATACCGAGGGAAAACAAGTAAGCAACAAAGTACTGCTGGCAATGCCCGATAATGAATACGAATTGGTGCGCCCGGACTTGACGTATATCGACCTGCCGGATCATCTGAGCCTTCATGAGCCAACTCAAAAGATTGAGTTCGTCTATTTCCCGAATCGAGGGATGGTTTCTCAAGTGGTGGTGACCAAAGACGGCCGAACGGTCGAAGTGGGAGTAGTGGGCAGCGAGGGCTACGTCGGGGCGGGATTGGCGGCCGGCTTGAGCAGAAGTTCCGTGCGCGAAATCATCCAAATCGCTGGCGATGGCTTCCGAATGGTTGGGAATGCGCTCGAGCGCATTCTGCGGTCGGCTCCGCAGCTACAGGTGATATTGAACAGGCATACCGGACTGCAAGCGATGCAGGTGGCGCAGACCGCGGCGTGCAACCGGCTGCACGATATCCAGCAGCGGCTCTCGAGGTGGCTGCTGATGACTCAGGATAGGGTGAATTTGGGAGTGCTTCCGATCACCCACGATTTCATTGCGACCATGATGGGTACCGACCGATCCACGGTGAGCTTGTCGGCCGCAGCGTTGCAAAAAAAAGGAATTATAGAATACGTGCGAGGCGCAGTGAAGATTGTGAGCCGCAGGAAACTGGAAAAATCCGCTTGTGAGTGTTACGACGTCATTCAACAGTTCGAGGATGAGCTCGGACTGAGATAGCGATTCCGGCCAGTGTCGGGTATCCCACAGACAGCTACCTCTTCCCATCGCTACTGTTCAGGCCTTGTCCAATCACAACAGTTCTGATGTGCGTTCAAAAAGCGGTGACTTGGGCAGAACCTCGCCTGGGGCAATAAAAAGAGCGGTTTTTGCAGTGGCAGTGCCATCAGGGACCAATCCTACGCCGTTTTCAGTAGAGCATAGCCACACCAACTCTCGAGGTGGCCATGGAGCCGATGCGTCGCAAACTGGTATGGACCGAAAGACCGAATTTTTTGGGGTGGGGTTGTACAGAATGCGGCTGGGTGTTCAACGCGGTCGGGCCGCTCGTTGGGGAATCCATTGATGAAATGAAGATGAACTACGAACAGCAGCGCGACAAGGAGTTCAAGTCGCATGTCTGTGCCGAGCACCCGAGGACGATAAACGATCCCACTAGCTAGTTTCTGTCGCGAAATCGAAAATACCATGTCAAATCAGGGGTTCGCGAGCTTTTCGGTGCTTATTTTTCACTTGACAAGTATGTGTGTAGTGTGGCACACATAGAACATGAAGTCTAACC
>Ga0210399_10000373_pt1 | contig 35938 bp, 22 predicted proteins | sample IncBWC14MmetaG_FD_150865 | JGI IMG/M metagenome (GOLD analysis project Ga0210399, IMG submission 150865) | Forest soil microbial communities from Barre Woods Harvard Forest LTER site, Petersham, Massachusetts, United States - Inc-BW-C-14-M | ecosystem: Environmental > Terrestrial > Soil >... | reverse complement strand
ACTTTTCGCGCCGAAGGCAACGGAAATGCCTTCGTCGGGCTGGATATTCAAAATGAGGCGGTTGGGCTCCACTTCACGCTCGCGGAAAACCATGTGAGGAGCGCGGCGAAACTCGATCATGATCTCGGTGGTGCGTTTGGCAAGACGCTTGCCGGTGCGGAGATAGAAGGGAACGCCAGCCCAGCGCCAGTTATCGATCAGAAGTTTGCCGGCGACAAAGGTTTCGGTTTTGGAAGCGGGATTGACGTGGAGCTCCTCGCGATAGCCGGGGACCGCAGCATCTCCGAGTTTTCCGGGAGAATATTGGCCACGAACGACGGCTTGCGCGACCATTTCCAGATCGAAAGGACGGATGGACTGCAAGACTTTCAGTTTTTCGTTGCGCACGGCAGTGGCATCGAAGGAAGCGGGAGGTTCGACGGCTACCAGAGAAGTGAGTTGGAGGACGTGACTTTGAATCATGTCGCGGAGCGCGCCAGCGGTTTCATAAAAACCGCCGCGGCGCTCGACGCCGAGAGTTTCCGAGGCGGTGATTTGCACGTGGTCGACGTAATTGCGATTCCAAAGCGGCTCGAAGATACCGTTGCCAAAGCGCAGGACCAGCAGGTTCTGAACGGTATCTTTGCCAAGATAGTGATCGATGCGGTAGACCTGTTTCTCGTCGAAGACGCTGAGGACAATCTGATTCAAGGTCTTGGCTGAGGCCAGATCACGCCCAAAGGGCTTCTCGATGATGATGCGAACCCAGGAGGTCGGAGAGGAGGGGCGAGCGAGTCCGGCGCGGCCAAGCTGTTCGACGATGTCGGGATAAACTTCCGGTGGCGTGGAAAGGTAAAACAAGCGGTTGCCGCCAATATTTTTTGAAGATTCCAATTCCGCGAGGCGCTTTGCGAGTTTGGTGTAATCTTCCGGATTGGCGTAATCCCCGGGGCTGTAATAAAGGTTGGAAGCAAATTCATCCCACCGTTTGGTGTCGATGGGCCCGACTTCGGAGATGCTTTTTGCGGCGTCGCCGAGGGTGGTGCGAAAGGTGTCCTCGGTCATGGGCGTACGCGCGAAGCCAACGATGGAGTAACGCGTCCCGAGCCCATTGTGAATGGCGAGGTCGTACATAGCGGGAATGACTTTGCGCTTGGCGAGGTCTCCCGAGGCACCGAAGAGAACCACGGTAGAAGGCTCAGCCACTCCACCGTACACAGAACTGGAACGACCCGAATCGCCAGCCATTGTCACTCCCTCCGCCAAGCTGCGCCCAGTTCAGGAACCCGAAGCAGCGTCCAAAACTATACCTCAACCCCGTAATTTCCAAACTCGGAACGCAATTGCTCAGCGTTCTGATGGTGAATGGTATTCATGCCCAGGCGTCGCGGGCTTTCCAGGTTCAGCGGGCGGTCATCAATGAAAAGGCATTGCTCCGGCGGGCGCTGGGTGACTTCGAGAGCGATGCGAAAGATGGTCTCTTCGGGCTTCCTGGACCGGACGTAACAGGAGCTGAAGAAAACCAAAAAGTTCCTGCGAAGGTCGAAGGCGTCAATACGGTACTGATTGAGCTCCAGCGGCTCATTGTTGATGGCGCCGACAAAGTATTTCCCGGAGCTTGCGACTTTATCGAGGATGGCGCGCGTGTCCGGGTATTCCTTGGACTGCGCGAACATAAAGGCGGTGAACTCCTCGCGAGTGAAGCTGCGCTGGCGATAAAACAGGGTGCGGTCAAGATATTCGTTCAAGGTGATTTGACCGGAGTCGAAGGCCGGGAAAGAAAGATCGTGGCGGTCCTGAAACTCTTCCCAATCGAGGTGAAAAGCGTCGGCAGCCTCTTTCCGCGAGGCGCGGTCCCAGCCATTCGTCAGGATGACGCCGCCGATGTCCCAGAAGAGTGTGGTGATTTTAGCCAAGTGCGAAGCTCCTAATGAACTCTAGGTTTAACTTGCGGCTGTATCATTTGATGAACGAGAACGCGAAGAGGTACTAGAATGACTGCGGAACATTTACGACCCTTCCCCAACGCGTTATTTAAGGATGGCCTCTAACTCGAGGAGGCCCCGCTCGGCCCCCTCGATAGATGCAATCGTATTACGGGACTTCGCCGGCGGCCAAGGGATTCGAAGTTGCCCAGTGCGAGAGCGAGTTGCAATTGCCCGAAGGAATAGTCGGCACCAGGAATGGCAAGATTCCCGCTTGGGGCGGCCGTCAAAAACAAGAAGAGTCCTTTATGGAGGGCGGCCCAGACAGACCGCCCGATAGCTTGAATATTTTAGCTGTGTATTACTAACGGCGAACTGAAAAGGACGATTGGCATTGGTCGCTTGGGAGATGCCGCGCACAACTAGGAATTTTAGCGTGTTTGCAGTAAGGTGAGATAGAACAACGCGCGTGAGGAGAAAAGCATGGCGAATGAATCTTGCGATCCAACACCGACGCCCAGCGAAACGGCAAAACCCGGCACGCGCATGGTGCACTGTGTCAAATTTGACAAAGAATTGCCAGGCCTGGATCGTGTCCCCTGGCAAGGAGAGCTGGGAAAGCGCGTGTATGAAAGTGTTTCCAAGGATGCCTGGAAGCTCTGGCTGGAGCATTCCAAGATGATCATGAACGAGTACCGGCTAAATCCGCTCGATCCCAATTCACAGAAGATCATGGGAGAGCAGATGGAACAGTTTTTCTTCGGTGAGGGCGCTAAATTGCCGGAAGGATATGTCGCGCCCAAGGCCAAAGGTTAGTTCCCCTGGTTGGTCATTCGGCGGGTTGCGGGATGTTCCACGGGCAGGGTCGGAGAAATTTTGAACGACAATTTTTCATGGGCTTGGCGGAGCGCTTGCTCGACTTCCTCGGGTGTGTTACCCCGCGCAAAAAGAAATCCCAGATAGCTCGAACCCTCTGGCCACGCGGCAATGGCGTCGTGCAGCCGCGCGGTGATTGAGAGTTCGGCGATCCCCCGAATTGAACGAGCGGCATCTTCCCCCGAGACGGCTTCCAGAACGCCGCTCTTTGGGACTGGAATCATCATGACGCCGGAGGCAGTTGCTTCGCGAGGGGAATTGCATCCGGGAAGGTCCAATGCGTGACGAACAAGCAGCTCCTCGAGTCCGATTGGTTCAGATTCCCGGTCAAGAGAAAATCGCAGGGACCGGGCGCACAGGCCGCCGATGGGCCGGGGAGCGACTTCGAGCGGCCACACGCCATCCTCGTTGATTCGAAACTCCGCGTGGATTGGTCCATGAGCCAAACCCAACGCTCGCACTGAGGCTTTCGCGCATTTCTCGACGGCGTGCTGAAGGGATTCAGAAAGCCGCGAAGGCGTAACGTAAATCGTTTCTTCGAAGTACGGGCCTTCGAGCGGATCAGGCTTATCGAAGATCGCCAACAAGCTCAGCTCGCCATCGGTGAGAAGTCCTTCGATCGCGACTTCCTTTCCGGGTATGTATCCTTCCACGAGCAGTTGATGGAGGTTCGGCTGGCGCGTAGCAAGAATCTCGGGAGATTGCAGCAAGCGCTGGAGGCGTGAGGCTGCCGCGAGGAACTCCTGCCGATTATTGGTGCGCACTACGCCTTGGCTGGCTGAAAGGGAAAGCGGCTTGAGCACACAGGGATAGGAAATCCCCAGAAGAGACGGCTCGGGAGTGGGATCGATGGGAAGCTTCTGAAACCAAGGGACGTTCAAACCCGCGTCGCGAAAGACTTCCTTGGTTCGCAGCTTGTTGCGGCAGGCCTCCACGGCCGCGGGATGGTTGTAGCGGACACCCAAACCGCGAGCAGCGTAAGCGGCGGCGACAGCGGGCCGGTCACCAAGAGTTAGAATTCCACTAACGTTCTGTCCGCGAACAGCTTCCATCACGGTATACGCAGCGGCCTCTGGTGTTTCGAAATGTACGGCGATGGCTTGATCGCCCCACGGATCTTCTAATCGATGGCAGCGATCCGTGACGTAGACGAGTTGCACGCCGAGTTTGTGCGCGGCATCTTCGAAGCTGCGCGTCTGGTAGCCCAGTTTCGCGGTGAAGAGCAGCAATCGTTTGGAATGAGCCATTGGTGATGCGCTGCTAGCGAGGATCAAACGAAGCCATCAGCGCTTGCGACGGCATTCTTCGCCAGCGGCTTCTGAGCGCCGATAGAGACGAGTTGATCCCGAGTCGGCTCGGCACAGCAGTACCAGGGTTCACTGAGAAAGGGGACACCGGACTGGAATTGCGGAGACAAGTTGATCCGCGGCGCGGGCAGACCGGCGGCGGCGTGCGCGGCTCTCCAGATGCGTTCGAACGTGGCCGGCCGCGATTCTTTTTGACGCTCCGCCGCAGCGGCGATTTCCTGCACCGTTTCGCTGAGGGCGTCCAGGCGCGGGTCGGCGTTCTTCCAAGGATACGCCAGTGACTGAGGGTCGAACGATCCAACCAGGCGACGCACCTCTTCCAATTCCAACATTCGCGAGCCCTCGGGGATAAGCAAACGAATGCCGAGTTGAATGGGTGCGACATTTTCGATTACACCTTGATGTTCGATCACTCGCAATAAATCCAAGTAGCCATCCACGGTTGTCCAGGGAGTGAAGGGCACAAAAGTCGGGTGAAGGGTCATGCCAAGTTCGCGGAAGGTTTCGACGACCTCGAGGAAACCCGCGCGAGTGTGGCCCTTGTCAAGGAACTCAAGAACCGCATCATCGACAGATTCGACGGCGCTAATCACGAAAAGGCAACCAGTATCAAGCAGCTTGGGCAAGTGCTGCTCATACTTGAGCAGGTGTTCGATCTTGATGGTCACGTCGTAGGTCACAGAGGGAAATTCCTGGTGAAATGCTTCGACGAGAGCCATGGCGTGACGAATGCCGTTAAAGAAATCCGGATCACCGAAGGTGATGTGCTGCGCGCCAGCGGCCACCTGGCGCCGGATGTCTTCGAGCACTACGTCGCGGCTGACGATTCGAAATACGCCGTTGTAAACCGGGACGATGGGGCAATGCCGGCAAAGATGCTTGCAGCCGCGGCTCGCTTCCGTCGAACCGACGATCCGGAAACCATCCCCGGGAATGATGAGATGCGCATACTTTTCCATCGCAGGCATTCCCGAGCGATCCGGCACTTCGAACTGCAAGCGGGCCATGGAGATCAAGGGTTCCACGGTTTGCACACCTGCTTGCTTTCCATTTGCGGCGAGGCGCTCTGCCAGTTGAACCAGCCTGTCCTCGAATTCACCGCCGAGAATCGTGGATACGCCGAGCGCTCGAAGATAGTCGACGTTCATGGGAGCATACAAACCGTAGCAGCAGAGATGGGCGCTTGGATTTTGCTTCTTCAGCAATGGAATGAGCTGCGCGGCCAGCCGTGTAGCGGTATGCATGGGCAAATAGATAGCGATCAGTTCGGCATGACCAACTGCGGTTTCATCGAGCGACTGCCGGGCAAGGTCGAGCGCCACGACATAGTGGCCTCGCTTTCGCAGCCAGGCCGCGGGCGAGGCCAGCCCGAAGGGCTGTCTGCCCAACTCGTAAGTCGAAATGAGAACGATATTCACAGCCATACCAGTATAGCCGCGCGGCGCGCAGATTCAATTTCGGTTATCATAGAGGGCTACGGTTCAGCGAAAGGACTGTCAGAATGGCCATCAATGCGGGCAATTCTTTCCGCACACGCGACAAACTGAATGTTGGCGCGCAGAGCTTTGAAATTCACCGCCTCGAGTTCCTCGAAAATCAGGGCGTAGCCGATCTAGCAAAGCTTCCCTTTTCGCTGCGCATTCTTCTAGAGAATCTGTTGCGCTGCGAGGATGGCAGATTTGTGCATGCCGAAGACATCCAGACGTTAGGGAGCTGGCGGCCCGGTGCTCCGGAAAAAGAGATCGCTTTCATGCCGGCACGCGTGCTGCTTCAGGACTTCACGGGTGTACCCGCGATCGTGGACCTCGCCACCATGCGCGAAGCGGTGCAGCGCATGGGCGGCAATCCGAAACGAATCAATCCACTATTCCCTGCCGAGTTGGTCATTGATCATTCCGTGCAAGTCGATAATTTTGGCAGCGTCAAGGCGTTTGGCTTGAATGCCGAGTTGGAATTTCAGCGCAACGTCGAACGTTACGCCTTCCTGCGGTGGGGGCAGACGGCGTTTCAGAATTTCAAGGTGGTTCCACCAGACACCGGCATTTGCCATCAAGTGAACCTGGAATATCTCGCGCGGGTGGTCTGTGCGATGCCCTACGGCAACAGGTTTGAGGCTTATCCGGATTCGGTGGTGGGCACGGATTCGCACACGACGATGGTCAACGCCTTGGGCGTGTTCGGTTGGGGAGTCGGCGGAATCGAAGCGGAGGCGGCGATGCTGGGCCAGCCTTCTTCGATGCTCATTCCGGAAGTTGTGGGTTTCCGCTTGCATGGGCGGTTGAGCGAAGGTGCGACCGCGACGGATCTGGTTTTGACCGTCACGGAAATGTTGCGCAAAAAGGGCGTCGTCGGAAAATTCGTGGAATTTTATGGCTCGGGTCTGTCTACGCTTAGCGTTCCCGACCGGGCCACGATCGCCAACATGGCCCCCGAGTATGGCGCGACCATGGGCTTTTTCCCCGTCGATAAGGAAACGCTCGCTTATCTGCAATTCACCGCGCGCTCGGACGAACAGATTGCTCTTGTCGAAGCCTACTGTAAAGAGCAGATGCTTTTCCGTACCGACGAGACGCCAGCGCCTCTGTTCAATGACACTTTGGAATTAGATCTGGGAATCGTCGAGCCAACTGTCGCTGGCCCCAAGCGTCCGCAAGATCGCGTCGCCCTACGCCAAGCCAAGTCTTCTTTTACAAAAGTGGTGGAAGGAACGCCGGTGAAGCACGTCACCGTTCGCAACAACGGCGACTCGTTTGACCTTTCGAGCGGCGCCGTGGTGATTGCCGCCATCACCAGTTGCACGAATACTTCGAACCCATCGTTGATGCTGGGCGCAGGCTTGCTGGCGAAGAAGGCAGTCGAGCGCGGCTTGCACGTGAAGCCGTGGGTGAAGACCAGCTTGGCGCCCGGTTCGAAAGTAGTGACGGATTACCTGCTGGCCGCAGGATTGACACAATATCTCGAGCAACTGAATTTTCACTTGGTCGGCTACGGCTGCACCACTTGCATCGGCAATAGTGGTCCGCTGCCGGACGCTATCGGCGCAGCCATCAAGGACAACAATTTGATCGCCGTGGCCGTGCTCAGCGGCAATCGCAACTTTGAAGGCCGCATTCATCCGCTGGTTCGCGCCAATTATCTGGCATCACCGCCGCTGGTCGTCGCTTACGCGCTGGCGGGGCGCATGGACATGGACCTCACCAGCGAACCGCTTGGCAACGATCTGGCCGGCAAGCCGGTCTACCTGAAGGACATTTGGCCGACTCCCCAAGAAATCGAAGCAACCGTTCGCTCCTCTGTGACTTCGTCGCAATACAGTAGGCAGTACAGCAAAGTGTTCGAAGGCGACGCCCACTGGAGGTCCATGCCGATCCCGCAAGGCGATATCTACAAGTGGGATCCCAAATCGACTTACATCAAGCTGCCACCGTATTTCGATAACATGCCGAAGAAGCCTCTGGCGCTTGCGGACATTCACGGCGCCAAGGTGCTGGCCATTCTTGGAGACAGCGTCACCACCGATCACATTTCGCCGGCCGGCTCGATTCCTGTGGATTCGCCCGCGGGGAAATATCTCATCGCCAACGGCGTGAAGCCGCACGAATTCAACTCCTATGGGGCGCGACGGGGCAACCACGAAGTCATGATGCGCGGGACGTTTGCGAATATTCGGTTGCGCAACCAGCTGGCGCCGGGCACCGAAGGTGGCTGGACGCTTTACCTTCCGGACGGCGAGAAGACATCGATCTACGACGCCGCCGTGAAATACCGCGAGGCGGGCGTGCCGCTGGTGGTCCTCGCCGGGAAAGAGTATGGCTCCGGCTCTTCGCGTGATTGGGCGGCTAAAGGCACGCGGCTGCTTGGTGTGCGCGCGGTGATGGCAGAGAGCTACGAGCGCATTCACCGCAGCAACCTTGTCGGCATGGGCGTGCTGCCGCTGGAATTCAAGGCCGGAGAGAACCGTGAAACGCTTGGCCTGTCCGGCCACGAAATATTTGAGATCGAAGGCGTGGCGTCACTGGCGCCCAAGAAACCAATCTCGGTGCATGCCAAGTCGGGGGACGGGCGTACCAAGACCTTCTCGGTGATCGCGCGCGTGGATACGCCGGAGGAAGTTTCTTACTACCATCACGGCGGGATTCTACAATACGTTTTGCGGCAGATGCTCTAGAGTTCCTAAAGGCTCCTGGCCCACAAGTCCCTGGAAGTCTCCGTCCGGGGACTTTTTATTTGCACAGGCGTTTCGGGCTCCTCCAAATTGAAGTAGGCCCACTTGCGGAGTATGATGCGCAGGCATAATCCGAAAAAATTCTCGATAAATCGGATCTCCTGGGGTCATTCCAGCCTGGAAAGTATGCGGATATCATCGCGGCGTCGGGGAATCCACTCGAAGACATCAGCATCCTTGAAAGCGTGAAGTTTGTGATGAAAGAAGGAAATATCTACAAGCAGGAACCGTAGACGGTTACCTGCGAGCATCAAGAGGAGAACCAATGAAGATTCGCACATTGTATGCCTGGCTTGTTGCGTTTGTGGCGTTTGCGTTACCCGCGGCGGCGCAAACCAACTCACCGCCGCAACTGATCGCGATCAAAGCGGGGAAAATAGTCGATCCGGAAACGGGGAAAACGGGGGCCAATCAAGTCATTTTGGTGGAAGGCAAGAAGATCAAGGAAATTGGCGGCAATGTCGCCATCCCCGCCGAAGCCAAGATCATCGATCTTTCGAAATCCACGGTACTCCCGGGCCTGTTCGATGCTCATACACACTTGTGCATGACGGTCATTCCCGATCGTGATCACGGTAAGTACTACTTTACGACACTGCTGGATACCACCGGCTATCGTGCCATTGAAGGTGTAGCCAACGGAATGGCGATGCTGCAATCCGGCTTCACGACGGTGCGAGACATTGGCAACGCCGGAAATTATGCGGACACCGACCTTCGTCATGCGATCGAGGCGGGCTGGGTGCAGGGCCCCACGGTCGTGAATGCCGGTATCATCATCGCTCCCTACGGCGGGCAGTTTCACCTGCAGCCGGAGAAGAAGGATCTTGCCACGCCCGAATACCTCTTCGCCGACACCCGGGATGAAATGCGCAAGGCCATCCGCCAGAACCTCCACTTTGGGGCGAAATTCATCAAAATCGTGGTTGACGATCAGCGATACATCTATTCGACCGACGATATCCGATTCATGATCGCAGAAGCGCATGCCGCCGGCGTGAAGCTAGCTGCGCATTGCTGGACGCACGCCGGCGCGCATAATGCTGCGGAGGCCGGGGTCGATTCCATCGAACACGGTTTTCGGATGACCGACGAGGATTTGCAGTTGGCAAAGAAAAATAACGTCACGCTTGTCGGAACGGAATTCACGGTGAAGATGAGCGACGCTGAAGAACACAAGATTTGGGTGGATCGGCTGCAGCGAGCCTATAAGATTGGAGTGAACATGGCCTTCGGAACGGATGTTGACATCGCATTACCGGGCGAAACGCGCGGAACACTGGCAATCGACTACATTCAGAGCTGGGCGGATGCAGGCGTGCCCGCCACGGATACGCTTCGAGCGATGACCGTGAATGCCGCGCGGCTGCTAGGTGTGGAACAGGAACGCGGATTCCTGAAGCCTGGAATGGCTGCAGACATCATTGCTGCGCCGGAAAATCCCCTCGAGAACATTCAGACGCTGAGGAAAGTCTCTTTCGTTATGAAGGAAGGGGCGATCATCAAGCAGTAAAGCGCGATAGATTTGCGCAGAGAACAAATAGTTGTTATGCCGTTTCTGATTTGAGAGCTAGTCCCCGCTTGATTCGCCAGAGCAGGGTGAAACCCAGGACCATCGACAACAAACTCACGACTTGCGCATTGGTTAGCCCGTAAAACACTCTTGGATTGATGCGGATGAACTCAACCAGCAATCGGGCTATTCCGGTCAAGATCAAATAGGCGCTGAATATTTCACCGTGGGAACCTCCGCCGCTCAGCGCTTTCGTTGCCATGTGCCACAAAAACGCCGCGATGACTACCCCAACGAGAAATTCGTAAATTGGCGTGGGGTGCACGCGACAGTTCGGTGCTGCTCCCCACTGCACGCACGTTTCTGTCGTTGGTACGATCCCATTCGGAAAACTCATGCCCCACGGCAGATTTGTCGGCACTCCGTAGTCGCCGTCTCCGGACAGCAGACAGCCAATCCTTCCGATCGAATAACCCAGCGCCGCGGGCGGTGAGCAAAGATCCATGAATTCCAGCACCGGGATGTCAAAGTGCCGCGCCAACAGCACCATTGCGACTAGCGTGGTAATAACCGAGCCAGACCAGGTAAATCCGTACCGGCTGATCAGCAGCGCCGGATTGGCAAGCAGTTCGCGGGGACTCTCCAGCACGCTATAGAGCCGCGCGCCCATCAGGCCGGAGATTCCGATAATGCCGATGATGAGAAATGCTTCGTCACCCGGACTCTTCTTGTCCGCGCCTTTCAGGTAGCCGCGTTCAATGAATTGCGCTCGATGACGGTTGAAATCAAATTGCAACAAATAGGCGGAGACCAACAGGCCTATCGCCACCATGAGCCCATAGGTCGGTATCGAGAGCGGCCCCAGATGCAGGAATGGAATCATCGATGGAGAACGTCTGCCTCCATGCTAAGTATACATGACGAAGGAGCAGCACTTTTGGGGATGAGCGACGCCTCGATTCGCTCGCCTCATGCTCTATCGCGGAAACGGGGCAGATGCTTGTGCCAAACACGCGACGATCTCAGCGTCTTGATTGCAAATCAATGGTCCTGCTGGTTTGGTTGAAGCGCTTCGCCTCGATATAGGACCGCGCCGATCGCAACCCAGATGCCGAAGGCGGTCCATTCGGCGGGCGAAAAGTGCCCGGGAAATGCGGGGAGAATTTTCATCAGGAAAAGTAGCAACGAGACAGCAATTCCGAGTCCGGTCACGATCCGCATTGACGTTCGCCGCTCCACGATCCAGAAAGACAGGCATGCGGCGAACCATCCCAATGCCGACGCCATCGAGCCCACTTCCGTGACTGGGACAAGCAGCGCGTCACCCAAAAAAAGACCGGCGAGCGTCCCCACAGTAATCCCCAAAACCGCTACGGAAGGTGTCAGAAACTTCTCGTGTACGGTCCCGAAACGCGGATTAATCGTGCGGCGGCGGCCATAGGCGAACAGCAAACGGCTCGAAGCGACGAAGTTGCCGTTGAAACACTGAAACAAGCCGAAAAGGGCCATCGTAAGAATCAACCGGACGGGCCACCGGGCGCTCAGCGCCTGTTCGAAGGCGATCGCGGTCGCGAAGCGCTTTCCGATCAAACTTTGCCAGGGAGCAATGTAGGCCACCGCGGCAACGGCGAGCACATAAAAGCCCGCGCCGACAAAGAGTGCCATTACGATGGCGCGAAAAAATCCTGTCGAAGGGAATCCCGAATGTGCTTCCTCCGCTACTTTAGGGGCGGATTCGAATCCGGTCATGAAATAGGGGACGATCTGGAGTGTGAGCAGGATCGATACGAAGGGGGTCGCGCGAAATGCCGGATGAAAATTGGCGGAAGCCCCGCGCACACCACTGATACCCAGCAAGATCACGAAGAGGAGCAGCACTATCGCCGTCGTCCAGTTCTGAAAACTGGCGCTCAGGCGAATGCCCCGGTAATTCAGCACCGCAAGAAAAGCAGTAAGCGCCACCCCTAGAAGCAGCCGTGGCAGGAAGACTGGCTGTCCCGCAACGCTGTATAGTTCGAACGAATTCAGCGATGGAAAGATGTACGCGGCAAGCTTCCCGACCGCCACTGCTTCCCACGGGCACACGATGAAGTACGCGAGCAGCATCATCCACCCGGTGAAATAACTCACAATCGGTGGAAAAACCTGAGCCGTGTAGGCGGCTTCGCCCGCCGCGTCCGGAAGTCGCTGCACCCATTGGCCATATACGTAGCCGACCGGCAGCAGCAGAATTCCGCCCAACGCGAATCCGAGAATCGCGCCAAGCGGTCCGCTGCGCCCGAGCCAGTCGTCCATGAGTACTAGCCATCCGACCCCCACCATAGTTCCAAAGGCCAGCGCGAAGTAATCGGCGAGGCGGAGTTTGCGCGCGAGTGAAGTCATGGCTCTCGGGTGCGCCACGATTCTATACAGCTTCTCCTTTTCTGCCATTAGTTTTGACGAATCGTTTACCTGCCGCTAACAAAGCCAGCTTAGAACTTTACGCGCAGGAAAATCGGCCGCGACACCTGCGAGTCCGCGCCTTCCCGTAGGTGCGTCCGGCCGCTGTGTTTCCAACTACTGTTCGAGATAGAGAATTTCAAGGAGAGACTTCTCATGTACCATCGATTTAGTAAGGCCATGGCGATTGCCACGGCAGCCGCCCTCAGCCTTTTGCCGGTAAGTCCGGTGCTCGCTCAAAACAGCGGTAACGGCGATACCAGCACTCCCATTAAGCACTTAGTGGTAATTTTTCAAGAAAACGTCTCCTTCGACCACTATTTTGGAACTTATCCCCACGCAAAACCCAACAATGACGGCTCGGTCTACTTCAAGCACGCTAAAGGTGGCACGCCTCATGTGAACAGTCTTGAAAGCGCAGGCTTGCTCACCAAGAACCCCAACGCCGCGAATCCCTTTCGCATTGACCGCAGCAATGCCAATACTTGCGACGAGGATCATGGCTATGGGGACGAACAGTTCGCCTTTGATGGCGGCTTGATGGATCGCTTCGCCAAGCTCAGCTGCAACGACAAGAACATCGGGCCGTTCAGCACCATGGGCTATTTCGACGGCAACACCGTGACCGCAATGTGGAATTACGCTCAGCATTTCGCTATGAGTGACAACTCCTTCGGAACCACTTTCGGTCCTTCGACACCCGGCCTTCTCAATCTAGTTGCGGGAAACACGTTTGAAGGAACGATCACAAATGGACTCTCGGCCACGGGGAACATAGCGGGCCAAGCCACCGCGGGAGCCGTCATCGGCGACCCGGATCCTGCCGGCGACGTCTGCTCGAATCCGAAGCGCACTCAAATCACCATGTCGGGGCAAAGTGTCGGAGACCTGCTAAACAAAGCTGGCGTTACCTGGGGCTCGTTCATGGGCGGCTTTGCTAATTGTGCCGCAGTCTCTACTGGATCTACCGGCCTGACGACAGCCGACTACGTCCCCCACCATGCCTTCTTTCAATACTGGCAGTCCACGTTGAACCCTAACCACGCGCCCAGGACTTCGGTGGCCATGATCGGTCACCAGGGCGATGCGGCGAATCACGAGTACGACCTGACCGACTTCTGGGATGCGGTCAAGGCACACAACATGCCGGCAGTCAGTTTCTTAAAGGCCAAGGCCATTCAAGACGGTCACGCTGGCTACTCCGATCCTTTGGATGAGCAGATTTTCCTGGTGAATACCATCAATGCTCTGGAAAATACCGACGAGTGGAAGGAAACCGCCGTCATCATTTTGTACGACGACTCGGATGGTTGGTATGACCACGTGATGGGCCCAATCGTGAACCAGTCCAATGTATCCGACGACATGCTGCTCGGCTTGGCCCCCACTACGAATAGCTGCGGTGCGCCGAAGCCGATTGACACGGCCGGCACAATTCAGAACGGCCGATGCGGCTACGGTCCTCGGTTGCCCCTTCTGGTGATTTCATCGTGGGCAAAGAAGAACTACGTAGATCATAGCGTGACCGACCAGTCGTCGGTCACCCGCTTCATCGAAGACAATTGGAACCTTGGCCGCATCGGCAATGGCTCGACTGACGGCATGGCCGGGACGCTGAACAATTTGTTCAATTTCGACGATGGTCCGCGCGCCCACCAGCTCTTTCTGGATCCCCAGAGTGGGACGATTGTCGATCCAGACTAGGACCGCACAGCTCCTCTGATGCCAAACGCCCTGGAGCACTTCGCGGTGAGCGAAGCGCTCCAGGGTCTTTCTTCCACTTTTGTTCCTACCCCACATTATTCTTCGGAGGAGACAACCCCGCGGCCACTCTGGTCATCCGTTCACTCATCCTCCTCGGTCGAAGGAGAGATGTTGGAGACTTGCCTCAAGACCGCGATTTGTGCCGCGGCGCTTCTACTCTGCGCGGCGCCGGTCTTGCCGCAAATTCATAGCCTGCTGGGCGAAGCACCTTCAGAAATCGTGAAGGCCAAGGAAGCTCCCGTCCTCGATGAGCTTCGCTTCACAGGATTACGCCGCATCACTCCTGCCGCGGTCGCCGCTCAACTTGCTTCGCATCCCGGCAATCGATTCGACTCCGCGATGATCGACAAAGACATCCGCACCCTAGCGAGGCTGGGATGGTTCGAATCGATTCAAGTGGAGGCCATCACTTCCATCACCACTTCCCTGCTAACGCCTGGCGACTCCAAACGAATGAGTTTGATTTTTCACCTGCAGGAATTTCCCGTTCTTTCCAAAGTTGAGTATTCGGGCTCCCGGCTGTTTTCGCCCAAACAGATTGCCAAAATGCTGGAAGACAAAAAACTAGCGCCCAGCCCGGGAAAACCTGCCGATCCGGCTGGGTTCCAACGAATTGCCTTTGCGATTCGCGCTGGGCTGAATGAGCTGGGCCACCCGGAAGCAGTCGTTCGAATTGCGCCAGTGGAATCAGGCAACGCGACGGTCCGAGTTCGTTTCGAGATTAACGATGGCCCTTTGCTGCGAGTCCGCCGAGTGAGCTTCGATGGCCATCCTCAGCTCTCTGCAAAGATCTTGCGCGGGCAAATGCGTAACATCGCGCCGTGGAAGCCGCTCGCCTCATGGCGCGGCAAGAATGCGTACACTCGCGAGGCGTTTGAAGAAGACCGCCAACGAATCCTCACCTATTACCAAGACCATGGCTTTCCGGAAGCGCGAGTTGGCGTCGCGCAAGTGGCCATTTCCAAGGAAGTCTTGCGCCGTTGGCTTCCCTGGCCGCAAGAGTCGGCACTAGCAGGGCTAACCGTCTCCATCCCCGTGGAAGCTGGTCCCTTTTACCATTTCAAATCCATCGCAGCGACGGACGCTCTTCAGCAAGCCACAAAAGGGAATGGCCGTTTACCCGTCCATCTTCCTGAAGTAGGCGCGCGCCGCGCCTTCTCCCAACAGGAGATAGACAAGCTGCTTCGGTTGTGGCTGGCCCGAATTCAAACTCGAAACACTGCACTCGATTCCCTGCCCTCTCCTTCCGTGGACGTAACACGTAGTTTCAACCCGGAAGATCACACCGCGAGCGTTACTTTCGATCTGAGCGACTCTCCGCCGTACATCGTGCAACGCATCGAATTTCTCGGTGTGCATAAATTCAGCGACCGCTACGTGCGCCGCAGGATTATCTTGCGCGAAGGCCACCCCGTGGATGAGCGCGCGCTCGAAGCCGGTCTCCTGCGCTTGGCCAGGACGGGTTACTTCAAGCCGATTCACAAAGAAGATATCCGCGTCCAACTCGATGAAAGCACGCACACCGCTAACGTCTCGATCCGGCTCGAAGAAATTGGCCAGCAGCGCGCCTCTCTGGCCGGAGGCACTGGGCAGTTTGGCAGAACTCTGGGCATCGCCTACACGGTCTTCGACTTACTGAATTGCGAGGAGTTCCTTACGGCGCAACTCGACGGTGGCCCGGAGAGTCTCGAAATCATGCTCGGCTTGGCCAAGGAAGGCATCTTCGGCACGAGAGCCTCACTGGCATTTTCGGTATTTAATAATGTGATTCGCCCCCGGTTTGCGAGCAGCGCCAAAGGCCCGTTTTTCACCTCACACATGGAAGGCATCCGTGTCCCCTGGACCTACCCTCTAACTAACTCAGATTTGTTGGGGGTCAACTTTGTCCTGTCACGCGCAATCACTGAGTATCCACTCGGCACTCCGCCCGGACTAACGGGCCTGCCCCCTGTCGACATTCGATCGCAGATTTCCAGCCGTTCGCTGGGAATCGGCTGGGCCCATGACACGGGAAGTGAGCGCGTTTCGTTTGCGAATTCCGCTTCCGGGGGATGGCTTGGCGGCGGCGAGAACCTGGTTCGCTCTTCTGCCGAGTACGGCCGCATTTTCCGCGATCCGTTCTTGGCGCCAGCAAACGCATGGGCGTTTCGGACGACCTTCAGCGGCGCTGGCAGCTATCGCGGCGATATGCCCTTCTACGCGCGCTTATTCTCCGGCGATGAACTGGTGCGCGGGCTCCGGCCGGGGGAACTCGGCCCCTACGCGTTGCCATCCCGCAGCGCGTCGAGCGCCGCGACAATTCCTTCCGCCTCACCAGCGGGGGCGAACCTACTCGGAGCGGCTAACGCCGAATACCGCATCCCGCTCGGTGGCGGGACACAAGCCGCCGGTTTTTTCGACATCGGCTCCGGCCTATTGCTCCCCAACTGGCTGGGGCCCACCAAGCCCCTGCTCTTCGGCGCAACAAATGGCTTACTGCATGGCTCGACCGGAATCGAGCTGCGATGGACAGTCCCCGGCGTCCAGGTTCCCGTCCGCGCTTATTACGCGCTAAACGTTCTGCGCTTGGACCGCTACATTTCTCTTTCCGGCCAATCCCACCTTTTCGCTCATGACCGATTCTCCGCGTTCGGATGGGGCCTCGGCTCTCTGTTCTGAACTGCACGTCTGTACTACACTGCCGAGGCCATGAAACCCGCCAAACTCATCAAACAGGCTTCGCGCCTCGCGGAACCCTTTTGCATTACCGAGGGCGAGAAATTTCGCCTGAAAGATTGGGACCCCGCCGCCACGACCGGGGTCAAAAACAAGCAGCACGCTCAAGACATCGTCGACGCGCGGGAAGGCGTTCTCAACCACTTGCAGGAGAAACTCTACGCGCAAGACCGCTGGGCAGTGCTGATTGTCCTCCAAGCTATGGATGCCGCGGGCAAAGATGGTGTGATCAAGCACGTCATGTCCGGCGTGAATCCGCAAGGATGCGATGTTCACGCCTTCAAGTCACCAAGCAATGAGGAGTTGGACCACGATTACCTCTGGCGAGCCCATAAATGCATTCCTGAACGGGGCAAGATCGGCATCTTCAATCGCTCCTACTATGAAGAAGTTCTCGTCGTGCGCGTCCACCCCACGCTGCTAAGAGCGGAGAAGCTGCCCGACGCGCTGATCACTAAGCACATCTGGGAGGAGCGCTACGAGGACATCAATGCCTTCGAAGAGTACTTGACTCGCAATGGAGTCATGATTCGAAAATTCTTCCTGCACGTTTCGAAGGAAGAGCAGAAGAAGCGCTTCCTCGAGCGGCTCGAGGATCCGAAGAAGAACTGGAAGTTCTCCATGGCCGACGTCAACGAACGCGGCTTCTGGGGGGATTACCAGGAAGCATACGACGAGATGATCCGCAATACTGCGGCGAAGCACGCGCCGTGGTTTGTCGTTCCCGCGGATAACAAATGGTTTACGCGATTGATCGTGGCTTCCGCGATTATCCAGGCGCTCGACGAACTCCGCCTTTGCTTCCCGGACGTGGACAAACCCAAGAAGAAAGAGCTGGAAGCAGTCCGCCATTCCCTGCTCGCCCACAAGGATTAGAAGCGCGCTGCCGGCGGGTGCAGGCGAACGAAACTTGGGAGCGGGCGACCCACCCTATCCCGAGGCCAGGCGCCCGCTCCACCACAGAACGAGTGGATTACCGCAAAGCGCCTGCCATTTCCTGGCCGTCCCTGAAAAAACCGAACTCCTTGCATCAAAACGAATTACAGATTCCCGAGCAGGGCAATACTCCTCAAATATCGAAACTTATGGAGTTTGCATACAAAATCCGAGTGAGCGAGGCTCGACTAGCTCCCGGTGCAGCGTTGCCCACGGTGATCTAACTGACGAGGCTACCATCACGCTTCAAAATCAACCTCGACCGGATCAATCAGCGGCATCAGCCATTGGAGCAACTGCTGATGAATAGGGTGCCCTCCGTAGGCCTCCAAGGCTGACCGGTCGGTGAATTTCATCACCCCGCCTAGTTCGTATCCTTGCGAGCGCGGCGAAAAGTTGGCGCCAACACAGGTCTCAAGCAAGCCCGGAATCTGTCCTTGCAGTTTGCGAATTTCCGCAATGGCGCGAAGCTTCTGACTTTCGCTCACGCCCTTCTTCCAGCGAAACGCAAAAGTATGAATGATCATGCCAGCATTGTAGCCAAAGTCTGCCAACTCAGACGACGATTCCATCGTCTCAGCTGCCACGGCAGCATTGTTACTCGCCGTTCTTGCGAAAGACACTCTGGAGTTTGATTCCGCTTCGTTGAGCTTACTTCCATTCGAAAGTTTGCTGCAATCCGCCGATTCTCACATCGAACACGCCGGGCTCGACGACGCGTTTATTATCGGCGCTGATGAAGGACAAGTCGTCGGAGGTCAATTCGAAAGAGACTTGGCGGCTCTCGCCGGGTTGCAGCAAGACCTTCGCAAACCGCTTAAGCCGCTTCAAGGGCGGCGTCACGCTCGCAACGCGTTCGTTCAAGTACAGTTGTACAACCTCCTTGCCCGCGCGGCTGCCGCTGTTCTTCACGGTGACATCAACATGCACGTTTTGGCTCCCCGAAGCCGTTGCCGGAGCCACGTGTAAATCGGCGTACGAGAAGGTGGTATAGCTTAGCCCTGATCCAAATTCGAATTGCGGAGCGGCCATTGCTTTCCCTTCTCCCCAATCCTCCCCGGAAAACATTTTGTGGTCGTAAGTGAAGAGGCGATTCGTCGAGCGCGGATAGGTGATCGGCAGCTTGCCGCTGGGATTCACATCGCCGAAAAGAATGTCCGCGATGGCTTGCCCGCCTTCATTGCTGGGGTTGTAGGCCATCACGATCGCTCTCGCGGAATCGGCGATGCGGCTGATGATGCGTGGGCGGCCCTCGGTAAGCACCAGAATGACAGGCTTCTTCGTTTCCATGATTTTTAGCGCTAGGACCAGTTGCGCGTCGGGCAACGTGAGATCCGGGATGTTCCCCGGCGTTTCCGCATAAGCCCACTCTCCAAGGCAAACGACGACGGCGTCCGCTTTTGACGCGGCTTCCGCGGCCTGGGCACTGTCAACTTCCTGGTTGTACGTGGCGCCGGGAATGTAGGTCACGTTCGCAGCGCCAATTTTTTCCTGAATGGCTTGGAGGATCGTGGCGCGGTCCTTGGGATACAGGCTGGCACGATCGCCTTGCCACGTGTAACTCCAGCCGTTATTCAGGGGGATCAGCGAGTCGGCGTCTGGCCCGGTCACGAGAACGTGTGCCGTCTTGGCGAGCGGCAGCGCGTGGTTCTCGTTTTTCAACAGCGTGATCGATTCGCGCGCAGCTTCCAGACTGACTTGCCGTGATTCCGGCGAGCCAATCACCGTTTTTGAATCGATCCCGCGCAGCGGATCGTCAAACAGCCCCAACTGGTACTTCACTGTGAGAATCCTCCGCACCGCTTCGTCGATGCGGCTCGCGGGCACTTTTTCTTCCTGCACCAGTTCGAGCAGGAGATTGCTGAAGCTGTAGTCGCTCGGCACCATACTCATGTCGATCCCGGCTAGCACGGCAATCCGTGTCGCATCCTTCTCCGTCTCCGCCGCGTGGTGTGTCGTGACGAGCAGCTTAATGTCGGCCCAGTCGGAAACCACAAATCCCTGCAAGCCCAGCTCGTCGCGCAAAACATTTTTCAGGAGATAGCTATTGGCATGGCCAGGCGTTCCGTTCACTTCGCTCGAATTCACCATCACCGTGTGGGCGCCCGCTTTCACCGCCGCGGCAAACGCCGGGAGAAAGTATTCACGCAAAGTATTTTCTGGAATTAGCGCAGGCGTGCGGTCGCCGCCGGTAGTGGGATAGCTGTAGCCAATATAGTGTTTCAGCGACGCAGAAACGTTGTTGGGGCTCGAAAGATCGCTGCCTTCATAACCGCGAACGGTGGCCACACCCATCACCGTCGCGAGGTAGGTATCTTCTCCGAATGTCTCCCACAAGCGCGCCCACAGCGGCTGCCGCCCAGCATCGAGCACCGGAGAAAATGACCAGGGCACTCCCGCTTTGCGGGTTTCCGCAGCTGAGATCTGGCTGCCATGCAGCATTAATTCCGGATTCCAGGTCGCGGCCATCGCCAGGGGCTGGGGGAAAAGCGTGCTTCCGGCCACATAGGTCGCACCGTGAATCGAGTCCAATCCGTAAAGCACGGGAATTTGCAACCGAGACTTCTTCGCTTCCGCCTGGATGGCGCGGATAATTTCTTGCCATTTCGGCGCTGGCAATGCTTCATCGTTTACATTGATGATGGAACCCACACCGTACTCGCCGACAGCTTTGTGCAGTTTCTCAGAATTGATTCGAATGGACTGGCCCTGTCCATCGGTGATCATGCCGATTTCCAGTTGCGTCATCTGGCCGATTTTTTCCTTCAGAGTCATCTGGCCGAGAAGTTTCTCAACGGCGGCGGCGGAAGCGCTCGCGGGTGGACCTGCGGGAGTCAGATTTCGGCGCAAGAATGTCTGGCTGTCGACAATCCCTGAAGCGGCCTGATCCGCGCTGGAGGGAACTGCCACGACGGTGCAAACTGCCAGTACAATAACGATATGCCACTGCTTTGTCTTGGGGGTGAACAAGGGTATCTCCTTGCCCAGCATCCTACCCCGGGAGGCTCAATAATCCAAATTTCAGCTATCGAAAGGTCAGACTATTCGGTCAGAGACAACCGTTCGGAGAACTGGAATGGAGGCCTCCGTGCGGTGAAGAATACCGGTAGCGCAGGCTCGGCGGCAGGCGCTCGGACCGCGCCCGCGTGTTGTATTCCAACTGGTAGCCCAGATGTTCCGCATCGTCGGGATAGTCTTTCCCTTCGGGATACGGATAGGGCAGTAGCGAATGCCGCGGCAGCGGCTCGACGGTAAATGCGTGCGCCGCGTAGAAATCGAGATCCTTTTCAAAGCCGTCGGCGTAGAAGAAATAATCGCGCACCCATCCGGCCGGAAGCGCGAGAAGCTGCTGGGGATTGAAATCAAGCTTCAGTCCTTCGCCGGAGCCGAATACGACGAAGCGATCATCGGAAGCACGCAGCAAATCGAAGACATCGCCGTAGCGCGTGTAATTTCCCGCGGCATGCACGTAAGGACCCGTCATGCTGCGGTGCGAGTACGAATAAATCGTGTCACTCGCGGGCTTCAGCCGCGTCTCCCGTGGATAGCCGACAAAATCGAGTGCCGCCTTTGCGAGGGGCACTTGCGCCACGCGCACTTCTCGCAGGTCCGGCGTCTGATCGACCTGAATCGCGTCCCAATAAATCTTCAAATTGTTGACGATGCGAATCCGCCGCGTTCCTGCGGGAAGCTTACCGGTCAGATCTGCGACCATGGTCCGTTCAAGTCCGGCCGGAAATCCCATATCTTCCACGATGCGCACCCACTTGCCCTGTGCTTCGAGTGCTTCCACATATGGAGGGGTCACTTTGATTCCCGCCTGATCCGCCGCGTACATCGAAGTCGCCGTGAAATAATCCGTGTAGCCATCGATGATCAATCGCAATGGTTTTTGCGCGTCCCAGGCACCGAGATCAAGTTCGATCCAGTGCAGCTTGGCGAATCCTGCAAATGGTAACTCCTCGAAACTCGTGACGTACTTACGATCGCGCCGAGAGATCAGCGGCAGCACATCATTTCCTCGGTCGTCCCAAGCACCGATTGGCGGACGCGCGTCGCGGCTCGCGATCACGCGGAACTCCGGGAAAGGCGGCGTACTGGCGAATCGTTCATTCGGAAAAACTTCGTACGCCGCCGGATGATCGATAGCCAGCAATCGCACCTGATCGAGATAAACCGTTTCTTCCATCGGCTCCATGAAACGGAAACTGAGCAAGCCGTTGCGAGCCTTCACGCTGCGCGCGGGCACTTTCAAGTATTCGTCCGGATCGGGAACGTCCCTCTCACCAGGCGCGACCCAGTGGCCTACCACGCCAGGCCCGATCATGTCCGCGATAAACTCGTATTCGCGCCCATTCCAGGAGAACAAAACGGGACACGAGCTTCCGCGCCGGTCGAGTTCTGTAACGCTTTGAACTCTTTTCGCCGCCAGGTTGATTTCATCCTGCGGCACGCCGGTTGGCCAGAGCAATCGAAGGACTTCGGCGCTATGTTCCGAGCCGAGCCCGGCCAGAATCGGCGCCGCGTTCTGCCCTAGATAGCCCGAGACGCCGGCCACTTCCCACTTCTGATAGAGCGTGCCGGCGTACAGTTCGACTTTCGTTCCGATGCCACTCTTATTGTCATTGAGCCCTTTGAGGTCAATGCTCATCCAGTTATTTTTATTGCCGCCCTCATTGCGCAAAACTAGCGGCGCGCCTCCGAGTTGCGTCACCACCAGATCCGCGGCGCCTTTTCCGTCGATGTCTGCCACCGCAATCGCTTGCGGCTGATTCAGCTTGACCGCATCGAGCTGCACATCTTTTGTGACGTCAGCCCAACCCTTGCTTCCCAAATTTCTCAGCAGTCGCAATTCTCCGACGCCGTTCGACTCCCCCGCCGCCACTAAATCCAGCCATCCGTCATTGTCGTAATCGAGTGCCGCAATTCCCCAGCCGCGCTGCCAACCTAAATCGGGAAGCGAAACGCGCTCCAGCCGCTTCCCTTCTACATTCCGCCAAAGACTAACGCCGGGCGCGCCCGCGTGTGTGAACGCCAGATCCATCCAGCCATCTTTATCGAAATCGAAAGCCACAACGCCGACTGCCGGCGGCAAGTTCTCTTTGTTGAAATCGATACCGCCGAGCGGCGTGAATTTCCCTTCCCGGGGATTGAGATAGATGGATGCTCCCGCCGGTCCGCCCGCGATGACGAAGTCCACCGCGCGGTCATTATTAAAATCGGTGGTCACAACGCCAGCTCCCGTGGCCGCAAAACCAAGTGCCGTTTCTGCGGACACGTTGGTAAAGGTGCTATTCCCGTTGTTACGCCAAAGAACATTGTGCGGCGGCGCGTCCGGCACACCAGCATCCGGCGCCGTTGTGATGTACAAATCAAGATCGCCATCGTGGTCGTAATCCACAAACGTCACGCCCACGCACCCTTTTTCCCCGTGGATTCCCGCCAGCTTGGTCACGTCTTCAAACTTGCCGTCACCTTTGTTATGAAAAAGCTTCACGCCATCGCCCAGGCAAACTGCCAGATCGGTCTTGCCGTCGTTGTCGAAATCTCCCGCGGCACAACCCAAACCGCTGCCGGCCATAAGAAGTCCGGCTTCCTCGGTCTTATCTTCAAACCGCCCATCGCCCAGATTGTGCAGCAAGCGGCTGGCGCCCCCCGCCGTTCCGTTGACCAAAAAAAGATCGGGCTTACCGTCACCGTCGTAATCAAAAAAACAGGCGCCTGTGCTCGGGCCGATCTCCGCGCGATTTGCACCAGCTCCTTTCGAAATAAATCCGTTTGGCAACGCAACAAAGTGCACCGGTATCGCCGCGGGAACATCGATAACCGAACTCAGCGGCAACTCCGCGAGCGAGTAACGCCCCTGATCGCCGTAGCCTGCGCCGAACGGCGCTCCGAGATGCTCTGCGGTGATTTTCTGGAAGCGCGCCAAGTGTTCGCGCGCTCCAGCAGAATCGCCCTTCCGTTGCAAGGCTCGTGCCAGTCCGAACTCCGCCGAAGCATGAAAAGCATTGAGCGCCAGCCCCTTCTGAAACGCCGCGATGGCTTCGTCATATTTCTGTAGTTGAGAGTTCAGGAAGCCAGCGAAGTAATAGGCGTCCGCTTCGTTGGGGGCGATTTCCGTGACGTGCTGAAACGCCGCAATGCCCTTTTCCGACTCGCCGAGGTCTTTGTAAGCAAGTCCGAGGTTGTACCAAGCGTAAGCATCCTTAGGAAGCTGCTGCGCTGCCGCTTCGAGCGCCGCGCGCGCCAGCTCCAACTTTTGCTGGGCAAGCAGAGCAACTCCCAAGTTCAACCGCGAAACCGCAAATTTCGCGTCGGCCCCGAGTGCCTGCTCAAAGTATTTCTGCGCGTCGGCCGGGCGCTGTTGGTTCATGTACGCAACGCCCAGCGTATTGAAACGATACGCGTCTGCGATTCCGCCGCCCGATGAGCGAGACTTCTTTTCACCTGCAGTCTTCTCTTGCGCAGATGGCGCGCTGGGGCATAGCACTACCGCACCGCAGCAAACTAAGAACGAACAGGCGAGAATTACGCCGACTGCACGCCGATGAGTTGAACTCATGAAAATGTCTTTTTCCCTGTCCTCGCGGGATGCCCGAACACGGAGCACAAACCATCCGGGCGCATTTAGAATTCTCGGGGCTGCCCTGCACCTCGTCAACCGTTATTATGCTCGTCGAATGGCGCGTTTCACCGGTGCTTGACCTGGGCTGCTGGCGCGCTTACTCTCGCGCATCAAGCCATGGTTCTCTTTCCCTACGGCACGCTAGCGGAAATCACGCAGGAAATTCGCTCCAAAAACGTCTCTCCCGTCGAAATCGTCGAACTCCATCTGAAACGCATTGAAGAGCTACAGCCGCAACTGAATGCATTTGTCCATCTGGACGCTGCCGGAGCCCACGAGCAAGCGCGAGAAGCGGAAAGGTGTGTAGCCCGCGGCACACAGCTCGGGCCTCTTCACGGCGTGCCGCTCACCATTAAGAGCTGTATTGATGTCGCTGGCTGGCCGTGTCCTGCTGGCTCCGTCCTCCGCAAAGACTACCTCCCCAAACAAGACGCTCCACTTGTTTCGCGATTGAAGGCCGCAGGCGCCATTCTCCTCGGGAATACTAATACTCCAGAATTTTTGATGGCCTACGAAACCGATAACCGGTTCACTGGGCAAACCAGCAACCCGTGGGATTGGGCGCACTCCGCGGGCGGCTCGAGCGGCGGTGAAGCGGCAGCCATCGCCGCAGGTTGTTCGTCCGGCGGTGTCGGCAGCGACGGTGGCGGCTCGATTCGCGTACCCGCACATTTTTGCGGAATCTGTGGATTGAAACCTACACCCGGCCGCATTCCTGCCACGGGACACTTTCCGCCGGGCGCCGGCGCTTTTTCCTGGATCGGCGTTGTCGGGCCCATGGCGCGGACCATTGCCGATGTGCGTCTGCTCTTCGGAGTGATGGCTGGACCGGACGCAGGCGATGCGCTCTCGGCTCCAGTTCCTTTGCGCACGTATCGAGAGACTGAGCTGCGCGGCATGCGTATTGGAACTCTGGAGAGCGACGCGCTCGGCGTAGCAACTCCAGAAATGCGCGCCACCGTCGAGGAAGCGGCAAAAACGCTCGCCGCTCGAGGCTTCACCGTCGAACCATTTCGATTGCAGGGCCTCGATCGAGCACTGGAGCTGTGGTGGTTTTTCTTCGGCCGCGTGATCGGCAACTTGATCCAGCACAGCATCGCCGGGCATGAGGATCAAATCAGCCCGATTCTGCGCGAGTATCTCTCCTGCGCCAATTCTGGAGATTCAATTACCCTCGATCAATTCACGAAAGCCTGCGCGGAAAGGGATATTCTCCGCGCCGAAATTATACGCCAAATGCGGGACACGCCGATTCTCCTTGCGCCGGTCTCTACGGCCCCTGCGTTCCGCCACGGCCAGGGAAACTATCTCCCCGGCACTGGATACCGAGACACCATGCGCTTTTCGCAATGGCTGAATTTGACAGGCTTCCCGGGCGCGTCTGTCCCGGTAAGCGTTTCGCACGAAGGGCTTCCCATCGGTGTCCAAGTCATCGGCCGGCCGTTTGAAGACGAATTAGTCCTCGCTTTCGCTGAAGCCATCGAGCAGTCTCGGGGTCCCTGGAAAGCACCACCCATTTAATCCTCTCTGACGAACGTTACGTCTTACTGCGGCTCGCGTGTCAACTCGGGATTGGGCACCCGATCATCGTCTTGCGACTCGCGTTCCTTATCCAACTTGCCTTGAATTCCCTTTTGCGCCGCAGCAAATTCCACGCGCGCTTCCTCCCGCCGGCCCAGCTGCGTCAGGATTCGTCCTCGAAGAAAGTGCCCGCCATGAATATCCGGTGAGAGTCGCACCGCCGCATCAATCATTTTCAAGCCCGGTTCCGCCTTATTCTGTTTCTGATAAAGCTTTGCGAGCCCGAGGTACGACCCGGCGCTCTTCGCATCGCGTTTCAGTGCTTCCCGAAACGATTTCTCCGCGTCCTCGTCCCTTTGCATGCGCGAATAGAGCACGCCGAGTTGCTCGTAGTTGTCGGCGAGATCCGGCTCCAGCGCGATATCGCGGCGAAACTCCGCTTCAGCCCGCTCGTTTTCACCGAGTCGCATATAAGTGATACCCAGATTGAGGTGCAGAAAAGGAAGGTCAGGGTTCCCTTCCGCGGCACGCTCCAGTTCGGCCTTGCCTTCCGCGACCTCGTAGCGGTTCAGAAAAGCTTTTCCCATGATGAGGTGAAATTCCGGCGTACCACCGCCGACAGCAATCATGCGGCTCAGAATTTTCTCGTCGAGCTGTTTTTGTCCGGATTCCACCGCGGCAATATCAATCAGATAGAGATACAACACGTCATCGGACTTCTCGGACCACAGAGGTTCCAGCACCGTCACGGCTTCCGCAAAGCTTTTTGTAAAGACTTGGCAGAGTCCCAGCAAGTAGCGGGCCTGTTGCGAATCCGGCTGGTCGCGCAATACGGAGGACAACGGGGCGATCGCCGCCGCATAATTGCCACGCCGGTATTCGACGATTCCGATGTTCAGCCTGATTCCTGCCATTTTCGGTTCGAGTTTCTCGGCCTTGCGCAACAGCGTGATCGCGCGATCCCAATCCTTGCGGCGCATGGCGATGACGCCAAGATTCGCGTAGGCAGAGCCTGCCCTCGGGTCAGCCACCAGCACCTTACGAAACGCCACCTCCGCCGATTGCAGGTCTCCGGCCTGCAGCGCCGCCTGCCCTTTCGCAAACCAGGCTTTGGGATTGATCTGCTGGTTCGCCGCGGCCGGCGAAGTGGCGGATTGCCGCTTTGCCCATGCGTCCGCAGTCGGCAGGGCAAAAGTGGGCCTAGCCGCGGACAATGTGAGGCCAGTCGTCAGAAGGAACGTGAAGGTCCGCAAGCTCAAAAATGGCGCGCTCATCGGCACTTAGTGTCCGGCAGTCCCCAGCAGATTTCAAGAAGCCTCTGCAACTTGGCACTGCAAAACTTCGCCGGGCGCTCCATCCCTTGCCTTGCGGTGCTACCTCTCAAGCGCGCGAATTTCCTGCGCGCGAATTTCCTGCTTGACATCGACATTTAAATGCACTATTAACTCGTTTTAATAGACAGTTTCAGTTCGGTGCCTGCGGTCGTCGAGTGGTGGAGGCTGTGTCTGAGCACGGGGCTTTCTACGCGAGGTGACTTCAGGGGTAGCTTCTATATCCCTCTGCGCAGCTCCTTGCCTTCCAGCGTCTCCCCCAATTCGAATCTTTCTTGGAGGTCAAAGTGAAGGAAAACTCTAACCGTTCCAATTGTCGAAAGAATCTTTTGGGAGCCGCGTGCTTGTGGCTCGGCGTGCTGGTCCTCGCGCTGGCCCTCCCCCTCGCTTCCCGCGCCCAGGACACCGGATATATCAGCGGCACCGTCTCCGACAAGTCCGGCGCCGCCGTCGTCGGCGCGGAGGTGGTGATCACAGACGCCGGCGGCAACTTGTCACGCACCACCACGACCAACGCCGATGGCGCCTACGTCGTCGCAGGTTTGCCCGGCGGCAGCTACAACCTGATCGTCACCGCAAAAGGTTTTCAGAAATACTCGGCCACCAAAGTAGTGTTGGACGTGGCCCAGAAGATCCGCGTCGACGTGCCGTTGACCGTCGGTGCCGTTACTGAAATCGTGGAAGTAACCGGCGAGAGCGTCGCCCAGGTGGAAACACAATCCTCCGCCCTCGGCTCGGCCATCACCGGCACGCAGATTAATGAGCTGATGTTGAACGGCCGCAATTTCACGCAGCTTGTAACCCTCTCCCCGGGCGTTATTAATCAGACCGGCTCGGATGAAGGCAAGGTTGGAGTTTACGGCAACGTCGCTTACAGCATGAACGGCGGCCGTACCGAGTACAACAACTGGGAACTCGACGGTGGCGACAACATGGATAACGGCAGCAACTCAACGCTTAACGTCTACCCAAACCCCGAAGCTATCGCCGAATTCAAAGTTCTCACTTCCAACTACGGAGCGCAATATGGCCGCAACGGCTCTGGCACTGTTGAAGTCGAGACCAAGAGTGGTGGCAGCTCCTTCCACGGCAGTGCCTTCGAATACAACCGCAACGATTTTTTCAATGCGAAATCCTGGGCCGAGGGCTCGTGCCCCACTTGTAAGAAAGCACCGTACAAGAAGAACGACTACGGCTACACCATTGGCGGGCCCGTTTACATCCCCAACCATTACAATGCAGCCAAAAAGAAGACCTTCTTCTTTTTCTCTGAGGAATGGCGCAAGGAAAGTAATACTTCTTCTAACCCTCCAAACGTTACCCCGACGCCGAATGTTCCCTCTGACGCCGAGCGGAGCGGAAACTTCAGTGATCTTTGTCCAGGTCCCACTGGAAGTTTCGCTGATTGCCCTCACCAAGTAGGCAATGCCGCCGCTTTTTTCCCGGGCAACACGATCGTGCCGACCGCGACTGGCACCGCTCTTCTGGCCCTGATTCCAAAGGCCATTCCCGGCTTTACCGTGGGTGGCTTTCCCGCATTCCAACAGACAATATCTACTCCAACCAAATGGCGGGAAGAACTGGTGCGCATCGATCACAACCTTACCGACAACTATCGCCTGACCTTTCGCTACATTCACGACTCCTGGCAGACGGTCGTGCCCAACCCTCTCTGGGGCAATCAAACCTCTAACTTCCAAAACGTCACCACCACCTTCGTTGGTCCAGGTTCAAGCTTCGTCGCCCGCTTGAACGCCAACATTTCCCCGACCCTGCTCAATGAATTCGTGGCCAGCTACACCGCCGACCATATTTTCCTCACCACCGGCGGACCAGTTGGGTTGCCTTCCGGCTTCTCCATGGGTTCCATCTTCAACAACGGCTTCGGAGGCAAGATTCCATCCATAGCCATCGGAAACAATCCGGCCTACGGTGGAGGCTTTGGTCAAGACAGCGGGTATTTCCCATGGCACAATGCCAATCCCACTTACACCTATCGCGACAATATGACCAAGGTTTTTGGAACCCACACCTTCCAATTTGGCGCATATCTAGTGTTCGCCCAAAAGAACGAGGCCAACTCTCCCAACGTCCAGGGCATTCTGACTTTTAGTTCTACCGACTCCTCCGTCACCACTGGCAACGCCTTTGCCGATCTGCTGCTCGGGAACGTCGCGAGTTACCAGCAATGGAGCAGAGAAACCCAATATTACGACCGCTACAAGATTGTCGAACCCTACTTCCAGGACGACTGGCGCGTCACCAAACGCCTCACCCTCAACCTTGGCATGCGTGTGAGTTTGTTTGGGACCTACCGCGAGCGCTACACGCAGGCCTTCAATTTCAATCCCAGCGCCTTCGTCTCAGGCAACGTGCCCACTTTCGACGCGAACGGCAACCTAGCTCAGAACGCTGGCGGTACTGCCAATCCGCTTAACGGGTTCATCCAGTGCGGCGGAAAGGGCGGGACTTTCCCTCTCGTCCCAGGGTCGGCGTTCCCGACCGTCAATATTGGTTCATCCCCGAATGCAGGCTGTCTCACCGGGCATCTCTTCAACCCCGCCCCCCGCATCGGGTTTGCTTTCGATCCTAAAGGCGATGGCAAGATGGCCATTCGGGGCGGGTACGGCATCTTCTACGAACATACCAATGGCAACGAAGGCAACACGGAATCCCTCGAAGGCTCACCGCCGCTGGTGCTGAACGCCACGCAGTCTAACGTCATCGGTTACCAGAATATTGGCGGGGCTGGCGGAGCAATACCATTGCCCCCCCTTAACGTCGTTTCCATACCAAACAAGGCTCAGTGGCCTTATGTCCAGCAATGGAACCTGAATGTGCAGAAGGAACTCCCGGCTCACTTCATCCTGTCGGTGGCCTATGTCGGCAGCAAGGGCACGCACTTGACCCTGCTTAGCGATGGCAATCAACTTCACCCGGTGCTTGCCTCGGCAAATCCATATACCAAGGGAGAACCTATCGTTACTGCGGGCGACCCGAACCTTACCGGCAAGCCCATTAACACCGTCTGTCCGGACGCCAACCAGGCTAATGGCACAGTCAACGGCCAACCGGTTTCAGGACAGGTAGCTCTCAACCTCTCTGTTGCCTGTGGATCAATTATTGCCAATGAGTTTCGTCCCCTCTTGGGCTACGGCAACATCACCTCCCTTAGGGACGCGGCGAATTCCATCTATCATTCTTTGCAGGTCTCCGCTCACCGGACCATTGGCGACCTCAACGTGAGTCTTGCGTATACTTACAGCCACTCCATCGACGACGCTTCCGACCGCGGCGACGCTGCGTTCGTCAATTCTTACAACTTTGCTTCCAATCGCGGCAGCTCCACTTTCGACATGCGCCATAACTTCGCGCTCAGCTATGTTTACTCCGTCCCGCTTTTCAAGGGCGCGGGGATGGCACACAACGTTCTAGGCGGTTGGCAGGTTTCGGGCATCACCGTCGCCCAGACTGGTAACCCCTTCAGCGTAACCGACGGCTTGTCGAATTTTGCTGACAATGCAGGCGTCGCCAACGGCACAGGCACCGGCGCGCGTCCCGACCAGGTTAGCAACCCAAATTCAGGATTTACTCCAGGTCAAGATTCTACTGAGCGCGGACCGCTGGCCTTTAACCCTCTGGCTTTCGCGGCCCCGCAGGGTCTCACCTTCGGCAATGTCGGACGTGACACCCTGTACCTGCCCTCACGCCTTAACTTTGACTTCGGGACTTTCAAGCGCTTCACCATCAACGAAAAGACTGGCTTCGAATTCCGCTGGGAAAACTTCAATCTCTTCAACCACACCCAGTACAATGCCATCAACAGCAGCATGCCAACGGAGGTCACCGCTGGGACTTTTGCCGGCACCAACTTCCTGCACTTGTCCGGCACGCACGATGGCCGCCGCATGCAGTTCGGCTTGCGCTTCTACTTCTAACGCCCCTAACCCCGGAAGGGCGGCTCGACCCACGTCGGACCGCCCTTCTTTTTTCACCGAACCCTGTTCCCTTCCCGTCCAGAAAGAGTAAAATGCGCCCATGAATCGACGCACATTTATTGGCACCTCCATCGCAGCCACCCTCGCTACCGCCGCCAAGCCCTCCTGGGCCGCGGACTCCGCACACACAATCGACCGCGTCGGCCTGCAGCTCTACACCGTTCGCGCCGCCATGAAAACCGACTTCGATGGCACCATCGCCAAAGTCGCCGCCACCGGCTACAAGGAAGTCGAATTCGCCGGCTACTTCGACCACTCTCCGAAGGGCGTTCGCGCCATCCTCGACAAGAATGGTTTGGCCTCGCCTTCCTGCCACGTGGGCTACGACGTGGTCGAAAAAAAGTGGCCGGAGACTCTCGAAGCCGCGAAAATCGTTGGCCACAGCTACATCATCTGTCCGTGGATCGATGAAAAACAGCGCGTGGAACCCGGCGGTTGGAAGCGCGCCGCCGAACTCTTCAACAAAGCCGGCGAAGCCAGCAAAAAAGCCGGCATCCAATTCGGCTACCACAATCATTCCTTCGAATTCGATCCCGCCGAATCGCTCGGCGGCAAACTCCCTTACGATTTCCTCCTCGCCGAGACGGATCCCGAACTCGTCGCCATGGAAATGGATCTCTGCTGGATCAGCGTTGCCGGCAAGGATCCCCTGGCCTATTTTGAGAAGTATCCCGGGCGTTTTCCGCTCGTTCACGTGAAGGACTGGGTAAAGGATGCTTCTACGCCGAGTGCCTACCAGGGAGCGATGGGGCAGTCCGTCAAGTTTGGCGGGCGCATGGCCGACGTCGGTCAGGGCGCCATCGACTGGAAAAATCTCTTCGCCCACTCTGGCAAAGCGGGCATCAAGCACTACTTCGTTGAAAACGACGAGCCTAAATCAGCTTTCGACGACATCAAAATCAGTTACGACTATCTGGCTAAACTCCAGTTTTGAAGGCTTCATTTGTAGGGGTGCAGTTTGCTGCACCCCTACTCGGCTTGATGCTTCCGAGGAGCAATTCGCCATGAATTCGCGCAAATGGGTCACAACGCTGATCGTCGCTGCGATCTCAACTTTCTTCGCCATCGCCGCCCATCCGCAAGCTCCCGCCTGGAAGCCGCTCTTCAACGGCAAGGATCTCACCGGCTGGAAACACGTCGGCCCCGGCAACATGACCGTCGAAGACGGCCTCATTCGCACGCACGGCGGCATGGGCTTGCTCTACTGGACCGGCGGCAAACTGGGCAACTGCCGCATCCGCGTGCTCTACAAGATGCGCGACTTCAACGATAACTCCGGCGTCTTCATTCGCATCCCCATCGAGCCGCGCGAGGAGTGGATGCCTGTCCACTACGGCTACGAAGTCCAGATTGACAATCATCCCGAGGATTCGAAAGAAGACGAGTACCACATCACTGCCGCCCTTTATTCGCTCACCAAACCGCTCGCCAAACCTGGCAAGCCCGGCCCCGAGTGGAACACCATGCTCATCACGCTGGACGGTCCACGCACCATCGTGGTCCTCAACGATGTCACCGTCACCGACTACACCGAAGGCCAGCCGGTCCCCGAGCGCAAATTCGATTTCGAGCCGCAGCGCGGCACTCGCCCCAACGAAGGCTACATCGGCCTCCAGAATCACAGCGACAACGACATCGTTTTTTTCAAGGAAGTCAGCGTCCAATCGCTGAAATAATTTTGGAGTGTGGCGACTTGCCGCCGCTTTTCCATCGGCCGCGACAGTGGTGAAGCAGCAAACAAGGTAGCAAGGCCCGAAGGTCTTTCAGTAATGCCAGATGTTTGCACTTTCGACTTTTAACTTTCGACTGTCAACTTTCTCGAGGAGCGCACCATGAAAAAGGACCTTTCCCGCCGTCAATTCCTCCATCGCACCGCTGGAGCTGCCGGCGCACTCGCGGCTTCGCCCGTCATTTTTCTTGAGCCGGAGCACATTCCTTTGCCCCTGCAATCGACGCCGCCGAGCGACCGCCTGCGCTTCGGCATTATCGGCATCGGCATGCAAGGTTCCGGCCTGCTTCGCGATGCCATTACACTTCCGGGCGTCGAATGCGTCGCCGCTTGCGATCTCTACGATGGCCGCCACACGCTCGCCCAGGAAATCGTCGGCAAAAAAATCCCCACCACCCGCCGCTACAAAGATCTCCTCGATAACAAAGAAATCGACTGCCTCATCGCCGCCGTCCCCGACCATTGGCACAAGCAGGTCGTTGTTGACGCCGTCAGCGCCGGCAAAGATATCTATTGCGAAAAGCCCATGTCCCATTCCGCCGCCGACGGTGTGGCCATGGTCGCTGCCGCGCAAAAGACCGGCCGTGTGGTGCAAATCGGTTCGCAGCGCGTCAGTTCAGTGATTTGCGCCAAAGCCAAAGAGCTCCTCGCCAACGGCATCATCGGCACGCTCACTCTTGTCGAAGGCTCGCTCGGCCGCAACGATCCTACCGGCGCGTGGGAATATCCGCCGCCGCCCGATCTCTCTCCCGCAAGTCTCGATTGGGACACCTGGCAAGGCGAAGTTCCCAAAGTTCCCTTCAACCCCAATATTTTTGCGCGCTGGCGCTGCTGGAAAGAATACGGCACCGGCCTCGCCGGCGATCTGCTTGTCCATCTCGTCAGCGGCATGAACTTCATGCTCGGCTGGAATGCTCCACCAAAGAAAGCCATGTCTCTCGGCGCCATTTTGCGCTTCCCGGACGGGCGCAACATGCCCGACGTCCACGCCACACTCTTCGACTACGGCGGCGCGCCCGTTTATCTTCGCCTCAATCTCGGTTGCGAAACGCCGGAAATCTACCGCTTCCAGGGCTCTAAGGGAATTCTGGAAGTCACCGAATTCAACATCACCTATTATCCGCAATCGGGCGAAGACGAGTCTCCCAGCTATTACACTTCCGGCTATCCGCAAAAGTTGCGCGATGCCTACCTAAAAAAATGGCACGAGGACCACGACCCCAAGCCCGGCAAAGAACCCCTCAAGGAGGGATTCACCTACCGCGGCGATTCCTGGGACGATGAAAAGCCTCACCTTTGGCGATTTTTCCAGGGCGTGCGCAGCCACCAGCAAGTCACCGAAGACACCGTCTTCGGCCACAACGCCGCGCTGGCATGCCACATGTCCAACGAATCCTATTTCCGCACGAGCGCCGTCACCTGGGACGCCGCCTCCAACCAAATCAAATCCTAGCTGCGGCAGCGCGAGGCACTTCCCTCATTAGGGCACTCGCCGCGGCGGGCGCCCTCAATTTTTTCCTGCTCGGCTCTCGCGCTAGACTGTTCGCATCCCATGAAGACCGACGCACTCTCTACGCTTCGCGACATTGTTAACCACCGCTGTCCTCGTTGCCGCGTCGGAAGAATTTTCCACCACTCGATCTTACTGGGGTTCCCGAAAATGCACGAATCCTGCTCCGTCTGCCATCTCCGCTACGAACGCGAACCTGGCTACTTCCTCGGCGCCATGTACATCAGCTACGGTTTGGCGCTGCCAGTCATCGCATTATTTGCCGCGCTGCTCTGGGCAGTCACCGGCTGGCGACTCACCAAAGATGTTGTCTGGGCTGTCGTCTTATTCTTGCCGCTGGCTCCCGCCATCACCTTTCTCTCGCGCGTTCTCTGGATCTACTTCGACCAGACCGTCGACCCCGCCCGCCGCTAGACCGCAAGCACGTATAGTTGATCCGTCCGCCGCGCTATCTCCGACAGACTCCAAGCCGCCGCCACGAGATTAGGATTCGGGCGGGGGTGGGCAGCCGGGGAACTCGCGGAGGGCGGTGTTGCCGAGGTATTGGAGGTCGGCGATGCCGATTTTGCTGGTGTAGAAGCCGTCGCAGGTGAGATTGCGGAGGAAGGCGAAGAAGGCTACTCCCTGGCTGAGCGCAGGATCTTTTTTGGCGTTTTTGCGATAGGCGATGAGGTCGAGGATTTCCTTCTTCTGGTCAGCGTTGCAATCCATAAAGAGGTGGCCATAGCGGTCGGTGCAGGCGGCATCGAGCCAGAAGAGGCCGCCGCCGAGCTTCAATTGATATTCGGGGTTTTCGCTGGTGAGAAGATCGATGAATTCGGGGGCCCCGGCTTCCACCGCGCCGCCGGATTTTTCGTCCTTGGGGATGATAGCGTCGCACAGGAACAGCAGAGCTGCGTATTGCGGGGCAGAAAAATATTTCGGCGTGTAGGCGCCCGCCGGGGCTGCGGCTTTCTCCTTGTGCACCATCTGGTGGACGTACTCGGCGGCCTCCGCAGGAATGATTTGTAGCACCGAGCCGGCGGCGGCGCCGAAGGCCAGAGTGCGGAGGATATCGCGGCGGGTTATGGATTCGTTCATGGGTGGACCTCATAAAAGAAAGAAAAAGGATTTAACGCCGAGGGCACCGAGCTCGCAGAGCGCACACAGAAGAGGGTGAAAAGAACCGGACCGGCGGGGCAAGCCCCGACCCTCGAAACATACAATGATGGACGGTTGAGCCGCATGTTACAGGTTGCCTTTCTTGGCTTCGTCGAGGAGATATTCGGAGGCGCGCCAGGAGAGCGCCATGATGGTCAACGTGGGATTCTTGTCCGGATTGGTGACCAGCGACGCGCCATCGGTGACGAAGAGATTTTTCACGTGGTGGGCCTGGCAGAAACCGTTTAGGACGGAGGTTTTCGAATCGGGGCCCATGCGGGCGGTGCCCACTTCGTGAATAATTTTGCCGCCTTCTTCAATCCCGAACGGAAGGTCGCCATGGATGGAAGTCTTGGTACGGTACTCACCGCCCATGGTCTCGAGACCATGGGCGGTGAGTAC